>Ga0206810_1001_pt1 | contig 175070 bp, 310 predicted proteins | sample Alteio_BWOrgCont_56_FD_152889 | JGI IMG/M metagenome (GOLD analysis project Ga0206810, IMG submission 152889) | Enriched cells from forest soil in Barre Woods Harvard Forest LTER site, Petersham, Massachusetts, United States -... | ecosystem: Environmental > Terrestrial > Soil > Temperate forest...
ATCCCTCAAACAAACCCAAGTCCGCGCCAACAAAGCAATAATGTGGAGTTTCATCGATGCCGAAATAAACCCGATATAACACAGTATCGAATTTGAATTTGCTGCTTTCTTCCACTAGCTCAATCGCAGTGATATTGAATTGAAACATTAGTTTCACCTCACCGACACAAACCAAAGTGTCTCAAGTCCAGACGTTCTATCGCATCAAATATTCTATCATCAAGCGCGAAATGTTTGCAAGCGGCCAATTCATCTTGAATCTCGCGGTCAATGATTGTACTAAGTTCTTCAATACTCAACTTCGGCCCAAAATGTTCTTGGCATTGTCGCCCACAGGTGCATTTATACATTAGTTCACTGCGAACGAATCGCCAAGAATGGCCTTGTTGAGACGCGCCAGCATCTTCGGTCCAATGTCTTCGCGTTCGTGAATTGCCAGAGCATAGGTGCCGCCGTGCTTGGTGGTGACAATCTTATGACTGCCAGATTGCCGCAACACGCGCACGCCACGCCGTTCGAGTTCCTTGATATATTGGTTCGTTCGCATGGTTTAAATTTACTCCATTATTTAAATTATGTCAATCACACCACAGGTACATTAGGATAAGTCTGTGTATACATTTCGACTGTGTATTTACCCTTTACATTCCACCGTCCGCACATGTTATTGGCAATTACTTCGCTGCCAGTAATCAACACCACTTTGCGGCCTTGCGGTGTTGATTCGTCATAAACCAGATACAGCGGCCTTTGCAATTTGAATTCTGGATTCATTTTACTCTTTCGGTAGTTGGTTAATTATGTCAAACAGCTTTCTTTTCGTGATAGGCTTTGTATGCAATATGCAGCCGATGGGCATTGTCAACCAGCGATTGTAGATTGGCCTCAGTTATTACGCTCGGTCCACCTTCGAAATAATAATCACCGTTACCTACATCCTTAATCAGCCGCTCGATAATCGTTTCGGCGTCCCATATCTTTTTGATAAATGCTTTGTTCGTCATGGTTTTAACTCTACACTTATCGTTTAATTAATGCAACCGGTTTTTGTTTATAGTCCTAGAACCGGCTAAACTCTTGACTCTTAAGCTTTTGGCACCCTGCATGGGATTCGAACCCATGTTTAGCACTGCCACATTGGAGGCAGCTTGCCAGTTATCAATCAGTTGATCAGACTGGAAAAGCAGTATCTAGTGGCCTACTAGAAATTCTTTTCAACCGGACGCTAGTTTTACACCTGTTCTAAACTACAAGGGCACAGTTTAATCTTCGTTATATGCTTCGCAATCCGCGTCATCGGGAAATTCTAGTTCGCGGTCCAAATCCAGTTGACGTTCTTCGAACACGTTGTAATCATCATCGCGCTCGAAACTATTGTATTCGTTATCTTCGTCCATGATTTAAATATACTCGGCTCGTTTAATTAATGCAACCGGTTAAATCCAATCGTTGCCAATATTCCAGCGTCGGAGATTTTCAGAGACAGTTAAACGGACGCCATGAACGAAAACAGAACCATCATCGGCCCACTCATGTCCATTAATGCAGACATACTTCGCAACCCATCCACCGCCGTACACTTGCCAACTGCAATTAAATAACATGAGTAAATTCTATTCCTCTTCGGTAAATTAAATCAAGCGGTAAAACCCGACCTTTTTTTCTTTAACTCCAAGAAAACCCGCCCAATTCAGCAGGATACCAGCCTGCCGGTAGTATCTTTTACGCGGCGACCTTGGCCCGCTTCTCTGCGCGCCGCTTACGGTCGCGAGCATTGCGCGCTTCCTTGCGTCCGCGCTCTTTCAGAATCGGCGCAGCAACCGCAAACGCGCGGCCACGGTTCATGCGATACTTGGATGCCTGCCGCGCAGTCTGCTCAACACCAGCAAGAGCACAAAACTGCGCGAACTCTTCAGTCATCGAAAATTCTTTGTTCGTCATGGTTTTAATCTACTCCAACGGATTAATTAAATCAACCGTCAATATACAATCCGCAGCCAGTGGTACTAATTTTATAGGCAATATGCCTGACGCCCGCCGCATACAACGCATCAATAAACTTAGTAGCAACCGGCAATCCCACTGCGCCGCCCGTATTCCGCACAATAGTCATCAATACATTGGCTTCATGCTGAGTCAAACCAATCAAATCATACGTTGCAGGTGGCGTAACAATTGGCGGCTGTTTCTTTATTACTTCCATGGTTTTAATCTACTCCGGTTTAATTATTATGTCAAGCGTTAGTCGAAATGTTTAATCTCAATATCGCTCGGTACAACAGGCTTCTGATACTTCACAACAGTCAAAATTCGTGCAATGGCGAATTCCTTTTCAGGATACTCGCGTGCTAGATAGGTTGCCTTTTCCATTGCATTGGCCTCAGAATTATGACAGTGGCCACCATCAGTGCGGGAAAACTGATAATTGAAATTGGAACCGGCAGGACGACTCATAATAAGAAAACAGAAACCTGAATTACTAATTGACATAACTTACCCTCTTTTTAATTTCCATGGTTTTAATTATTATATCAAGCCTCAACCACTTCGATACCACTAACGACTGGCACCGGTTGATTATAAGCAGTAATGGTCAGCACTTGGACCACAGCGAATTCCTTAGTTGGGTCATTACGCGCCAGCGTTTCGGCGCGGCCCTCTGCGTAATCCTTGCTCCCATACGCACCCGGTTCATCATGCGTGCGAGAGAAATCTTTGTACGCATCACTTCCATGTTTGCGACTAAGAATGAGATATTTGAACGATGAACGATTAATCATTATAGTTTACCTGCTTTCCGCTCTTGCGGTCGTATTTGTTCTTATCCTTGAACACTCGCCGGAACGGTGCCATCGGCTTACGAATGCTCGCGATAATATTTCCTTTCCCGTTCTTCATGGTTTAATTCTACATGAAGTGATTAATTAAATCAAATTTAAAAAGAGAAATCGTAATACATTTCACGATGGCCAAGAATAACGCCGGTTCCCTTCGCGCGCCAACCCCTCTTAGTCAATCGGGCGCGATGAATGACGCCGTTAGGATTCTGCTTGTACTCATAAGTCTGCGATTCGCTCATACCATTGTTGTCGGTACGCTTGGCGTCATCTTCCTGAATGTCAATGGTAACCTTCGACACCACGCGAACAACCGTAGCTGGATGACGGTCAGAGTAATAAACCATTGTGCAGGGCATCCCGACCACCGGCACAGGCTGTTTCGATTGTTCCATTACTCGATTCACCAGAGAACCTTGCCAAATTGTTTTGCTCATGATTCTAATTTACTCTGAGTGATTAATTAAAGCAATGGTTCCCAAAGTTCTTTCATGTACTCGGCGCGCTTGGTTAAAAAGGCGCGAACCTTCGGCTCATCGGTGCGCTTAATGCCGTCAACAATGCACTCAACATGAAAGCCCTTGCGCTGCATCATAAAGAACACATGCAATTCATCTTGCTCGCGTTCCCATTCAGGGTCTTTCGGCAACCAATCCCACCGGAATACCAGATTGTAATCCATGTCCGAATCGCCCCAATCATCCATAAAATCCTTGAACGATTCGAAATGATGAATGGTTTCGGTGGTGCTCAAACCACTCTGAAAGTAATTTTGACCCTCACAGTGGTATGCGTGTTTAATTTCCCAAAGATGTTTCATGGTTTAATTCTATTCCTATTGGATAATTAAATCAAGCAGCCGAACGTTCTTCTAGATGACCACCATTTGCCTTGTACTTGCAGCGAGTATGAATCCTAGTATAAGGACGCGAAAGACGCCGGTAATGCTTCCACTCATAACCACAATCTCGGCAAATATAAAACCATTTGTATGGCACCGATGCGGAGAAATTCACTTGCGATTCTCGATTATTCAGTCGCGATGGCTGCTGGCGCATGGAAATCATAATCATCTGCCAGCGAACACCATGGCCATGCGTACCAAGAGAAATCTTCTCTATAGCATGGGCCAATTCATGCAGAAATGTAGCGTTAGCATCTTCAATCGATAGATGCTTGTGCAGTTTGATTCTACCATTCGGCCCGCTTTTGTAAGATGGGTGATGATACTCACCATTACGACGAATTGCGCGCATGTTGAACAATATCGGCACAGACTCAATCCGACAGCGAACATCCGACATCAGTAATGACAGCGCCGGTTCAGTGAACTCGCTCAATCCTCGAATATTGATATATTCTTTTACGTTCATGGTTTAATCTTACATGAAACGATTAATTAATGAAATGGCTTTATTCACGCAAATTCGCGGCTCGGTCTTCACAAATCATATACGCCTGTTCAAACGAATAAGTATCGCCATTCACTCCCGACAAGTCACACAACTTATGCACAAACATCACAACTGCCGGATGCGTATTAACGTAATGAGTGCCTTGTCCTAGTTCCCGCGCCTCTTCCCAAATTTTGCTAAAAAGGTCTTTTAATGAATTGGCAACGCCAGATGCATTACAAGCATTCTGAACATCAATAGCATTCTGATAATCTTTCTTTGTTAACATGATTCCTCTGCAAAGTCATGAACTAAAACAGGATCGTGAGTAGTGCCGCCAGACTTATCACACATTTCGCGTCCGAGATAATCGTTCCAAGTATCATCGATTGGAACCACTCGACGGTGACAATGACTGCAAATGTATTTCTCTTCCTTCATGATTTAATCCTACGGCAATTTCGAAATTAAATCAACCAGCCGTTCAATCGGAGAAACTACTTCATAACAAATCAATCCGCCCACCATCAACATAACCACAAAGACCTGCAACGCTTCCCATCGATGCTGCTTAATGAACAGCATGTCTCTTTGAAAATTATTCATTATCCATTCAGCCGGTTAGGTTCAATTCGATCCATTAGTGCAAATAACTCTTCGGTGGTCTTGCAGCTTCGATAGGCTGCATCAATCTTACGCTCATATATGCTGGCAACAATAATCATTCCAACCAGCGCGCCTGCGGTAACCGCGATACCCATTGCGATTATAAACATTTAGTACGACTCCACTTTGATAGTCGATTCAATTACTGTCCAACCAAACGAAGACCAGCGGCCAGAAGTCGGCAGATTGCCCTTGTGCTCGATAGTGCGGCGCAGCTTGATACGCACCGGCCCATTAGTGTCACGGCGAATCGACGCGGCGATATTGTAGCTATCTTCGGCCTCACGCACCGGATAGCAATAATCATATCGCAGCATATCCACTGGAAACGGGAAACGGCCTTCAACTTCGAATGTCTGAACGTATGTTTTTGCCATGATTTAATCCTACTCTATTCGATTAATTAAATCAATACTTGTAGCCGTGATAAGCCATTTCTATTCGATTAACAGCACTAACAACTTGTTTCTCTATTTCATCAAACGCTTCTCTTTTCCATTGTCTGAAAAATTTCAAAAGTCGGCTTCGGAACGATAAAAGATGTTTGCGACAAACGAAATAGTCTTCAAGTTCATCAAGATAATCTATTTCTACACAGACGTAGTATAAAGCCTTCGAATTACAGCGATGCGGGCCTCGACCAAGAAAAGAACATTTACCCTTCCAAAAATTATTGGCCCATTCTTGGTCATCGCGATTCAGTTTCCGGCATTGCATATTAATCTTTCTGCCAATTGAAATACAGACGTGGCGAATGCTGAAACTCAAGCGAACCCTTGGAACCATCAGACCGCCGCTTCACAATTATGTAAGGCGCAGCAAATCCAAGAGCCTCAAATTCCTTGCTCATTTCATCGGTGGTATAAACCGGCCCACCAGTCTCAGCCTCAAGCCGCTTCTTCTCAGCATCCTTGTCATTAGACACCGGAGCAGAATTAAGTTCTGCGACCCGCTGCCTGCGATAGCCTTCTGTTTCGTCAACCATAGGATTATCTTAATCCTTCTTGTAAATTAAAGCAACCTCAATTACATCAATACCAGCCTTAATGATAGCATCACGAATATCAGTCGGAGTAATTGTTTCGTTCTTAGGAAATTCTACTCGCACCTTGAATTCGCGAGTCAGCGTCGAATACATCCGGTCAATAGCATCCGCGTCTGCTGCTTCCCAAGATGCCTTTTGAACGCAAGTAGCTGTAAACTGACGCCATTCACCGGCTTCTAGGTCAAATACTCGCAACGGCTCATTGTTATCACGATGCCGTGTGGATGGCTTCACGAGAGCGGGGCCAGATACCTTATCCAGATAATCAGGGTGCAGCGTACAGACCATTAGGCGCGTGCTGTAATCAGCCTTCTCAAACGTCACTGTAAGGACGCCGACCTTAGCCAGCGTTCGCAGAGTCTCGCGATTAAAATCAGTAAATATCATGATTTAAATATACTCCACCACTTTAATTAAGTCAACGGCTATTTTTCGTTTGATGAATATTCAAACCGAAACCGCCATAGTATCCATTGTGCTCAACATGAGTACAGAAGGTAATAGAAGTAGTCTCAGTAGCAACCTCAAGAAATGCAATTTCGTGAGGCTCGTCAGACTTTTCATCTTCCTCATACTTCTTAACTTCAATCGAGCGCAATTTACCGCCAACCAAATCAGCCGGATTATCATCGCAAGTCATATAACGAGATTCGCAACACGACTGTCCATTATCGCCAATAGCAATCTCCGAACCACCGGCAAAAGTGATGATAAATTTATCATCTACCATCTTTGCCGCTTTAATCTTACGACCATAAAACTTATTGGCCGATTCAGTGGAACCGCCGCCAAGATAATGGATCATTGCACCAATTCCCATACTCATTATATTTACTCCACCACTTTAATTAAGTCAATTGTATCTTGCCTCTAGTTCTGATTCAAAATGTCATAGCTCATTGGGTCCACTTGGCCCATGAACATCTTTAGATTATTCTCACACTGCTCACGCAGGAAGTCCTGCCCGCATATCCGACCAATCTCTTTCATCCAATGCTTGGATCGGTCAGTATTAGGTATCACTCGGAACCCATCAGCCGTCTTTATGATAGTGTATTCTCGCATTAGTCTTCATACCATCGGATACAATTTCCACACTCGGACCAACAGCCATTAATATGCGGGACCGTTCGTTTAAGAACGTGATACAAATCATGAAACTCGCCGCCTGCGGTGCGACCAACCAACCGCATAAGCAAACTTGCCTGTCTTTCGGATAGACCAAGGATATCGACAGTATTGGGCGGTGGCTCTACCGGCTTTGGACGATTGATTTTAACTTCCATGGTTCAAATATACTCCGGTTGATTAATTAAATCAAATCTCCGTTATCATCCAGTAATTGATACGAGATAACATGATAATCGCCTTGGTCAAATTCGATATGATCGATATGAGACTTATCCGGTAGAATAACAGGTTTAGCTGCTTCGCGACCAGTAACATACTCATGATGGATTTTGATTTTCATATATGCTGTTGAACCTCAAATTGACGAAATAAATCTTGGCACTCCGAATCGTATGATTGATTGCAATCGAATGTCTGTGTTCCGTATGGCTCCGTTGTTGCTATGTATCTCGGCTTCTCAACCAGATTGATACAACCTGATAATAGCATAGACAAAACAATTAAAGCAACTGACTTCATGCTCGGTATACTATTTCCAGTGCAGCTTCCCTCAAATTAGTCATCTGTTCATTAAGATTGATAGGAGACATTTCAAGCAACTGAACAAGTATTTCTGCCGCCTCATAACATTCACGATTGCCATTCAACGCGCGGATAGCTCGTTCAACATGAATATCGTGCTTGCTTTTAAACGGCTTAGGCGGTGGAACGGTATGATGGTCAAATGCCGAACGACTCATATGATATTTCCCCCATTACTATTGCCGGTAAATTTGTTAACTACAATCTGTATAAGACATGTATTGTCATCACCAAGGATTCTCTCAGCAACAATATTAAATACAAATGCGCAGAGAGTAAATATCACCGCAACTATCAAGACCGGCACACCAATAATCATTCTGATTGTATTAATCATATTCATCATCGTCACTATACACGTTTTCAAAAATAATGTCAATCACTCTCTGTTCGATAGCCGTGCGCTCGGTAAACGGCTTCTTCATGATAAGCGTTTGAATCTGACTAAGCTTCTTTCCCCTGCGCGCAGATTTCTCATGAAGCTTATTGTTTTCTTCTGCCATCTCCCAGGTCACGCGATGCGCCATCACTGCAATACTATCGGGGTCAATACCCTTACTGATTTCCTCGTATACTGCTTTCGCAAGTCTCTTTCGAATGTCCATCTAGCAATCTCCCGAAATTGGTTTGCGCATCATCTTCTTAATTTCAATCGCACGCTTAATAAAATGCCATTCCTCTACACTACGGTATTCTGGCTGAATAGAATCAACATATTCGATAGTCTCATCCAGAAAATCTACTATCGCGGCGTAAGTGTCATTATTCATTTGATTACTGCAAAATAAATTTATGAGCATAAAGGGCCAAGTCACTACGCAGCCGGATAGAACCAATAACCAGCCGCTCAATTCGCTTGACTGTATGCTTTTCGCAATAAGAACCAAAGAACGAATTCTTACCTAACCATATATCCCATTTGGCAAGCTGAGACTTCTTTGGTTGGATTTTCGGCCCTTTACAATCATCGCAACGATGTAGGAAATATCCATCGCTCGGCTGAACGTGTTGCTTTAGTAAGCGCATATTAATCTCCCTGAAAGACTTTATCCTGACATGCCTGACACAATGCGCTGATACGGTACTCGCGCGCACTGATTTGGTCCTTGAAGGTCATCGCATCACCTTCGCAGCTAACACATTTGCCAGCGGCCAATGCTTCACTGCGATTATGGCCAAACATAGATTCGGTCAACCCATCCAACGCTCGATTCATTTCAGGAGTTTTCATTTGTATACCTTTTGTAATGCCAGCCGCTCGACTACCTTACCATCAACCACTCGTTCCCACCATGCATCCGTTATGCCAACATAATGACAAACGCAAATCAATGCTGGCGCAGGCAACACATACCAAATCCAAGGCTTGAAGAAATGATAAGTGTGGTTGTTGCGTTTATAATCTTTTTTCGTCATGATTTAATACTACACCAATCGTTTAATTAAGTCAAACCTTATCTTTCGGTGGGATAATCAAATTCAACTCAAGGAAATCAAGAAGCTTTTGATAAGACTTGGTTGCGTTCCTGATAGCCTCTTTCAATTCATCCCACTGCTTCTGAGTCATACACCCAATACCTTACGTTCCTCAGTTGTCAGCTTGGCCAATGCAGCGGCGCGCAGCTTTGCCTTAACAGAAGCGGCATTCTCAAGCGCAATTCGCCGTTCATCAACTGCTTTGTGCTCAGTCCACCACTTCTTCAACTCGCCCATGACTGCTCGGCGCTCGTTCTCCATCTGTCTGCACACTTGACATAGCATCCGTGTTACTAGGTCAAGTTCCTTCTTCATTTCGGCACGGATTTCTGTCGGTGTTGGCTCCATGTAATCACTTCGGCAAGGCATATAATACTCCTATTCTTTAGTTACTTCAACTTCAAAATCATATCGTTTTCCAAGACGTTCAATTAAATGCATAATCTCTTGAAACATATGATCATCAGGACACCAAAATTGTTGGATATATTTACCATCATTGTCAGTAAGAATAACGTTATTCCCACCGCCATGATTTGGCTTAACTATTTCAACTATTAAAGTTTTCATCGATGTAAATTAATCTGAATGTTTTTCTTTCCCCGACCGGTCAGACCGGAGCACGCCAAACAGTCAACACAATTCAACTTTTTGCCAAACTCTTTAGATGCAGGGCAGACCGCAGCGGTTCCTTGTTCGAACACGGTTGACTCTGGTTTCACGATAAATGCCCGCCAACCCATTGAGTTTGCAAGTTCATAGTCTGACTCATCACACGATGCCATGAAATACGCTTTATATGCTTGATAAAGTGGACTTTTCCATTGGTGTGTATAACCAGTCCAACCAAATGAATAAACCGCAATCTCTCGCACAATCTTGAATGGAATCAGAACCGGCTCGCCATAGGCACCGAACCGCACCTTGCGACCACCGAATATTGAATAGTCGGTCAGCAGAGAGTAATTGCCACGATTGTAAGCCTTCCAAATTGATGCAGGTGCATGAATGGTCTTGACGTAACAGGGCGTCTTGCCAGCCGGTCGCGCAATCGATGGGCGCAATGGGCAATCGAAGCACACTGCCTTATCATTACCGGACACAGTAGCAAGATAAGGATTTTCGTGTTTATACAGAATGAAAATCTGTATCATATTGCCAGTCTTTAGATTGGCTGACTTATCAGCAAAGCCGGTTGCAATGACAACATGGTTTTCTGACTCGGAGAGAATGTAACCGTTTGGTTTTGACATGGTTTAAATATACAGTAGCAAATTAATTAAGTCAATCCTTAATCTGCTGTTGGGTATTATATTCTTTTAACAGGTGAAGTCTTAACGATTGAAGCAGAGTCATCGGACGCCCTTTACAATTCAAATGAATCGAGCCGACTTTGCGTTTGTTTTTAACTCCGCAACGTTGACAGATACCAATAATATCTTTTGTTTCAATCATAGCACCAATCCAATCATTCGATTGCCGCAATCTTCACACAATACACGTTGCGGAGATGGTCCACCTTCATAGCGCGGTTTGATAATCAATCGCCAGAAGTCTATTACTCGCGAGAGATTAGTTTCGTCCCACAATTCAATACCACAGGATTGACAATATCCGAAAACGCCTATCTTGGATTCGGGTATCCAATCAATAACGTCTTGCATCAATTCTTGGTCGGTCCACTTTGGTCTATCAAATGTCATAATTTAAATATACACTAGATAAAGAAATAGGTCAAGTATCTCACCATCAACTCACCGTGTAGTTTTCTAGAATACCCACGTTTTATTTGTTGACGGACCTATTGATACTTGACCTACTATACGCGGCGCATTATCCTCTACTAATTGCGTATCCGTTATGCCGCACTGTTATTCGATACGCCCGACCCGCCCCTGACTAACATTTACCCGCTGCTCCACCAGTCCGTTTTCAACAGGAACGGACAAACCGGAAACTTATTTGGGCAATGTGGGACTCGAACCCCATCTCCGCACTCATGCGGTGTTTTATCCTATTAAACTATATGCCCTGTAGCCACGCGCGTCCACGTCGCTACACCTGCGGCGTCCCGCAAGGTTTAAATCATGTTGGCACAGAGTCGAGTGTACTGATTTAGTCGTATCCTTTACTCTGTTTTTGTTTACTAATCTACTTTCGTTTTCTTCTATTTGTCTTAACAGTTACTATCGTTCTACTTTGCTTTGTTTTTACGTTCTCTTTTGTTAAGACTCTGTACCAACAAACTTATTTAGGCGCGGTGAATCATTTTATCGGAATCGGTTTTAGTATCTGTAGGGTCAATACCTTCAAACTCACTAGCCATCTGACAAATATCATCGGCTATCTTAAAATCTTCCCACAACGCATTTTCCAAAATACCCACCACATCTTCCAATTCTGCCTCAGTCAATTCAATTGAGAACTTGCGCGGTGGCGGCTTTATCTTCGGTTTAATTTCCGTCAATTTCATATACTTTACTCCTATTGATTTAATATGTCAAGCTTTTAATGGCTTCCCCTGAACCTCTTCCAATTTCGAAACGGCCTCAAACAACACTTTACGAGCCAAGCGCCAAGCAGCGGCTTTGGCGTCATCAACATCCAGCACATTAATAACCAGAAACCGGCTATTAAACGACACCCGATAACCAGGATTTGCTCTATCTACAGACAGAGAGCAATTCAATACTAGCCCTTTAGTCAAAGTGAAATGATAGGTGCCGTAATGCTCAGTCCATCCATCTCTACCAACAATCGGTTCCGGCATCGGATATAGTGCTCGCTTTCCCATTGTTTAAATTATACTCGTTTATTTAAATTGTGTCAAGAGCCTTGTTTATCTTTTCTCCAACCCCAACCTTCTGGCGGCGCGTTGAACTCATGCACACAAATCCCAACACACAGCGCAACCAGAAAGCAACCAATAAAAATAGCTGCCGGTATATCCATTACTTTTTAATACCTACCATCCACTCAGCCACGGCCATTGTATCATCTGACAACTTAACTGCAATCACAGCAATGACGTGAAACACCGCTGATATAGCCAATGGAATCAATGACAGATATTTCACTTAAGACTCTCCGTAAACACAATTTCAACATCTTCAATCTTAGTATCATCCGGTAAGCATAGAGTGTCTGGATATTGATAACCATTCACTCTAATGTATCGTTCAAGCAGACCGGCGCTAACCAATTTCTCAACTATCAACGCAGCCGTAGCCAACCCAAGGTCGTTGTCAATGGAAATATCTTCGGTCAACTTACTAAATGTGATTTCTTTAGACTTTCTCATTATTATCCTTCTTGCAATACAGACAATGGCTCTCACGCTTCTCCCAAATTATGCCAATCGCGAAATGCCTGAACACAAAACCACTGAACCACGAATCATGCTTCCGGTCAGCCAAAATCTTGCCAAGCTTTTTCATAGATAGCTTGGCATTAAATCCGAAATAGCTATTGAGAAATTTCATTAAGAAACTCCAAATCCGAATCGGGAAATAGAACTTGCTCAAGTTCTCGATCATCGCGATAGTCAATCTCGCCAAGGTCTGAGTCAGGAAACAGATAACCGTTTCTGCGAACGCGGCGCAGCCGCTTGTCGCGCTCTCTACGCTCGCCGTCTTTAAAAGTTTTTCCCATATTCATCCCTTACGCGAATGCATCCGGCGTGCGCTGAAAAGCCTCAATCTCATCTTCCAAGTCAACAATTTTCCAATATGCATCCGTGGCTTTATCTTCCAAGTACTCGACTATATCAACATATTTGTCTGCTAATTTAGCCGCGTCTATTTGCTGCTTATCCAGCAACTTTTTCTCAGCTTCGACCTTAGCCAGCCTCTTATTCAAGCAACTAAGATACTTCTGTTGCTTTGGTGTAAATTTTGTCATGATTTAAATATACTCCTCTAGTTTATTAAAGTCAAGACCTATCACTATGCTGGTTTTGGTATAGTTACTTTGGCTTGACGCTTCCTAGCCTTTTTGACTGGCTTGGTGCATTCAATCACCTTCTCAGCGGCCCCTTCCTTACAAGGACAATTCGGAGAATGAACAGCATCAGCGGCACACAGATTAATCCCACCATGCTTATCATTATATTTGGCCTGTCGTTCAACCGCCTCTGCATATCGCCGGTCACGATTCTGCCGCAAATTCCCACGCATCGCGCCATGTAGAGCACCAGCCTGAATTTTCTTGATACCCATTTTAATTATTCATCTCCCTTACGGCTGCAATCGCATCCATATCAATTGGAAAATTACCCTGAATCTGACCACAATCAAGACAGTAATCAAATTCAACATAGTCATCAGAACCAATGCCCACATTGGACGGAACATAACCATCATGGTCAATATCCGTATATTCCCAACAACACAGGTCTGAACACTTGGCGCATAGATTAGCAATGCGCGGCGATTTACAAGTTTGACAAAGTTTCATTTAACTCTCCAAGGAAATTATTTCCATGCTACCGGACCATACATCAATACCCAAGTGAGTATTATAATCGAAAACCGTTTCTAAATTTTCTACACTGATTCCATTCCGTTTACTGACTTTAGAAACAGTTTGAATTGATGCCGATTGTACACCGGCACACCTAAAAATGCAAACTACCTTATCACCCTTTTTCATTAGAATGTCCTAAAATCGGGAGCGTACTCACACTCTCGGCTATTCATCCACTCGAAATCCAATTCTTCCACCAGAGCATCAACTGCTTCGGCAGTAATGTATCCCTGCCGATATGCGTAGTGAATTCTCTCAAAAGTTTCGTTGTATTCTGTTCTTGTCATCATGATAATAGTCTACTCTTTTGTTTTAATTAAGTCAACTACCCTCGCCGGTCCCAAAATCCTCGCATCTTCTTTAACTTACCACAGCGGCAACATTCGTATTGATAAGTATATCTCGAATATTGAAAAATATTTTTTACACAAAACCACGATGCGCGCGACTTGGTTTCTATCTTAGTAGCACCAAGAATCATATGATCTTTGTAATGATGTTTAAACCAACAAAGCCACTTCATACCGGTTCAATCCTTATGCGAAAGGACCGATGGAAAGCATCAGTTACAAGTATCGAACAAGTAGTTTGAAAATATCCTTCGAAGTCCGGTTCAACATGTGCGCCGGTCCAATCATTATCATCCATGACACTCACAATATTGTCAAAGATGAAATTCTTCAATTGCCACTGAGTTAATCGTCTGCTCATATAGTCACCTGCTTATCAAAAAGATTTTTCAGGTTGCGTTCATATGCTCGAAATGCAGTGCCGTGATTTCGAATAACTCCCTTCTTAAGTCCAAGCCGAGTCTCAACAAAAATATTACCATGGCGCAGATGGGTCTTGAAACTATTCTTTGAAGGTGATTGCAACAGTGTAGCCATGTTGTAAATAAACTGTTCCGGCTTGGTTCCTTTCACTGATGCATCAACCAGTATGATGGCTGGTAGCTTATCTTCGAACCGTTCCCTGATATCATCCAACTCCCATGATATAAGAATGTCGCCATTACGATGACCAATATACGCTACATTCTTATTTACTGCAAGGTATAAACCAGTTGAGTTTCCATCAACACTAATCTTACCAGGATTAAGACGCTTGACTCCATACTCATCAAACCTACCGTACTTAACTACCGCCGCCTTTTGGTCCATCACCCATGAGTCTCGGTCAAGAGTGAACAGAGTAATTGGTGTGTTTGAATCTGAACGATGGGTCTTTAGTTCAATCTTCCCAAGGTCAGGCAGTGCAATATTGCTTTCCTTAAGGCCAAGCAGGTGCTCAAGAGTCCGACCGGCCCCGCCGTCATCACCGGCGCGGACGGTCTTAAATGATTTCCCTTTAATTTCTGAAAATCTATTTTTAAATTGTTTTAGATTCACTTAACTTCTCTCACATCTAATCGGTCTTTATTTAGAAGATTCAATATCTCTTCGGCGTAACGATCAGCTAATTCTTCTGACACAATCGTTCGCCCATCAAAGCCGCCAGAGAACAGCGGATGGATATCAAACTGAATCTGACCATCACTGATAGTCCAACGGCCCTTCATATCAGGTGAACCATATCGAGTTTTATACCAAAGGTTCTTTTTGCTCACAGGTCCATCCCCTTCTTGAACAAGGTCACTGCCGCAATCTCTTTCCAGCGAGTAGGCCGCGCACGATATAGGTCAGCAATCTTCTTGACCAATCGCAGAGTCAATTCACGAAACTTCATGCAGGGTTCCGAATTGGCTCGAATGAAATCCAGAATTTCCTTTTCCTCTGCCGGTTCAAAACCCAAGTCCCGCAACATACCATCTTCCTCGACAATCTGCTTGATACGAATGATATAGTCGCGAATCGACTTCAACCCGATATCAATATAATGGGCGCGGGACATGAAAGCTTGAAAATGCGGAGTCAGAGCAACGTTACGCTCAATCGCCTCTTCCATATCATAGTTCGTCAAAAAGATAATGACGCCCTCATATGAAAAGATAGTCGGCATCTGCTCACCATTTTCCGTAGTCATGGTAGTTTCTGCGCCCCAAAAGATAGTACGATCTTCCGTAGTGTCGCAGGCTGCTTTCAGGATATTCAGGGCGTCTTGGTCCAAAAATACCGAATCACAGTCATCGAAGACCGTTACCATTCGCGGCATCTTGTAGTTGTACAGAGTCTTGTACAAACCGGTTGCGCGGGCGAAGCCCTTGCAGATAATTGACTTCTTGCGGTCAGGGTCAGCAGCTTTGATAATAGCCTCAACCGTAAATGACTTAGACATTCCAGCCGGTCCTGAAATGATAAGGCAGCGAACCTTACCAGCCAGAGCATCCTTAGTCATTTCAGTTACAACCTGAAACCGGCCACGAATCCGCTTATCAATCTGTTCATCAGTCTCAGTTGGGATAATCGGCAACGCAGTAGTATACATTCCTACTACTGGCGTACCTGACGGAACCATGCCGAACTTCGGCTTGTTCTTTGAACCTTTTGGACGACCACGCTGTGCCATTATCTTCTCCGGTTAAATTGTTTCTCTTAACGATATGAAGTCTAGCAAAACATATTAATTAAGTCAATACGGTTCCAATCCCACCGGAAATAATCGGATATTGTTTTTTGTTTAAAGAATTCGTGACCTCTCTGCGCGAACGGCAGGAAGTATAGGAAAGCGATATAATTATAATTTATTGTAATCATTTAATTGTGTCTACCGTAATCTCTTGAGCACAATGACCGATGAAGCGATATTACGAATCTAGCTTTTGGCTGTTCATAATCAGCTTACAGGGATTACCTGTATTACGCATCGGAATAATTCATCTAGAAGAAAAATGCCTGAAATCTATCGCAAAAGATTTCCCATAATGTTCATTGCTAGATTCGAATATTCTTTGACTTAATCTGTCCGCTTTGTTGTATTCAGAAGAACTAAGAGCATTTGTAATATCATCAGCCAATTCTGCAAATGCCTTTCGATAGCTGCTCCCCGCTCCCATTGTATTCTGAGCTAATGCAACTAACGCAATTAGTGCTTCTGGATTTACATCAATTAACGTATATGTTTTAGTTTTATTTTCTACTATTTTAGTCATAAAAAATTAAGGGCAGGAAGCTTGCCGCGACTTGCGACTCTTTGTTTGGTTTGACCACTTTGATTTAAGATGGTCTTTTGTATATTGCTTCCTGCCCTATGTTCAATAACAATTCTATCAGAATTTAACAATTAAGTCAAGTGTTATCTAACAATACCATCTGATGGGTAATAGATAGAAAAATCATTACCGACTTTTTCTGTCTTCAATTGCTGTCGCAGACGTTTAGCTGACGCTAAAACAATAGGAGAAACATTTCTACTCAATGTAGACCATGTTTTTCTACCCGAATGAGAGCCTAGATATCCTTCCGGTCCACCAATCACCGGCCAAAGTGCCAGTAAGTCAATCATTTCCTGTTCAGTAAATTCAACAGCATATGTTACTGGCGGCGGAATCGGTTCTGGTTTAATAATTTTTACTTTCATTTTCTAATCTCCACTGTTATTTTATTGCTTCAATCCAGATACTTCATCGAAGAATACTGCGCCCACTGACCCATCCTGAAACGCGACCTTGATAAGCGGACGGTCGCTGAATGAGGCTTGCTTTGCGATTTCAAGAACGGTCACCTGCTCCGATGGAGTATGGTAACGACCGTTATTGTCTCGGACAACTGACGTTAGTATTGTCATAGTTATTCCTCTATCTTTCCAGAAAAGTTATAGATATGCTTTGGAACTTCCACAACTTCAATCTCACCATCAATATCAAAATTACGAGTGATATAATCCAGTCCTGTACCTTGAGCACATGTAAATTGAAGCCATAGAGTATCCAACGGGTCTTGCATAGGAAATGGCGAAGGAAGGTCCGTTATTACCGAACACTTATCCGGTTTAGTTTCAAATTTGACTATGACTGCTCTAAGGATTTTCATTACTTATCTCCGAACGCCGCAATCTTTGGTTGACCAAGAGCAACCCTAATCTTCTCTTCGATAAAATATTCGATAGAGTTCACAATTTCTTCTGCTGTAGGACTAAACTGCGGTCCAGCGGGATATTTAAAATTGGCCACAATGGTTTTTAACATATCACGCCTTATCTCTAAATCCGATTTAATCCCATCATCAATCATATTAATCCCCAATTAGTAAAGCGAATTGCCTGCTGTCTTTGTGCTTCATAAATTCGAAGGGCAATCAATTCATCGATAGCCTTCACAATTCGGTCTACATCTACAGAATTAGCTGTCGCCACTCTATACAAAGATTCTACCAACTCTTCCTTAATTTTTGATGCAGCGTCATTCATCGTTATACCTCATGATAACTTCATCGCTTATCTTGTAGGCCATTATAGCATCCTGCTCATAATAAATCAAGGTCATTTCAATTATTTTATCTACTTGTGTACGAGTTGCTATAAACCGTACCGGAATCATACGTTCTTTAAACAATGCATTATTCGGAGAAATCCACTGACCTTTCACCGGCTCCATGACAGTCAAGCCGCCAGAGATGGCGCGGACCTTCTCATCCCACACGCGATGAAATCGAGTATGGATTGCCCGACCATCATTACGGACAGTTGGAACCAGTATTTCCCACAATTGTTTCATTGTATTCTAAAATCTTTTCCAGTACCACGGCACGAGTAACATTTTTGTGGTCCGCCGCCCCAACTTCCCACATTAGCATATTCACATTGTTCGTGTCTACGACCGCGTTTAATTAATTCATTACACTCTCTACAAATGGTTATTTCTCCGGTCCCTTCACAGGTCAAGCATTTCAGATTAGCTATCCAACGGCGCAACCTTTGATTATCAGCCACTAATTGTTTGACCAATACATCAAGATTTTCAATATCGTTGTATAGGTCCGCCGAATCCATGTATTGATTCCAGTCCATTAGGCACCTGCACAATCACAGCATCTTTGTTCAATCCAAGATTCCTCATGGTTAGAACCATGTTGGATTAAGTTAGTACATCCTTTGCAAACCAACCGGTCGCATTTGAAACAACACTTTCGCCTTTCACCTTTAAACATCGCTCCGCCGCAACATTCACAATATATTATACCCATTGTTCCCTCACTCGTCCGCCATGAAAATGAGTTTGATCTAAAACAATTCCGTCATCGGCGCAACCTTTGGTAATAGGATAGGTTAGAGACGTGCGACCGGATGCATACAAATTAACTGATTCTACTTCGACGTAATGAACATCCCAATAGGTTACTTCACAGTCATAAAACTTATAGACTGGCATTCCTAATGTCGTAAAATCTGCCGTGTAATTGCGCTTTAGTGGGTCACCAATATGCGGCTGACCATAAGGCTCGCGCAGATTGATTTTCCTAACTCCTGCCAGCCCTAGCCTTAGAATTGTTCTGATAAGGTCATCACCGATATTCTCAAGACCAAGAACAATATTAACCTTAAAATCGAACCAATTCCTCGTAGCATCCAGAATCTTATAGATGCTCGGCGGCTCTCCCATACCCATCATCTTTTTATAGATAATGGGGTCCAACGAACAAATTGTTACACTACCCTTATCGAAATAACGCAACAGACTCAAATCATATACTGCATTAGTTCTAACCCCAAAGGTGAAATGATTCTGGTACATGTACTCATTCATCTTATCAAGATGCTTGTACAACAACGGGTCAGTGTTAGTGCCGGTTAGATAAATGGTTTCAACACCATACTCTCTACAGGTTTTAATGTATTCGTCAAACCCATCCAGCGGCCACTTATCCAATATATTGTATTTGTCCAGAGCCATCATGTGCTGGCCAATGCAAAAGTAACACTTACGATTGCATGGGCCAGACAGATGGATGTTACCAAACCAATGCTTGAATTGCCCGTTGTCGTTTAAGCAGCCCATTATATTCCCTTAGCGCAACTTGATAGGACCGTCTTCCTTGCCAGTAGCAAACGCCTTCTCTGCACGGTCAGTCGTAACCAACTTGTACTTGTTCAGGTCAACCTTTGGATAACCAGCAATACGAAGCCACATTCCAGTCCAAAAGCTTCCAAGAGCAGTTTCATAGCTTCGCTTGTTATCAATTACCACAGTCTGCGAATTCTTAAATTCATCACGACCGGCCTCAATCGCCTGTTCAATCTTGGTGTACACACTCGAATCAAGCGAAGGATTCTGTTCCTTAATCCACTGCATCAGAGCCTTGGAACCTTCCTGTCCGTAGCGGGCCTGAATAGCTGCGGTTACAACCTTCTGGGTATCTGCCGCATACATGTCAGGAATCTGGGCCATCTCCTGAATCTTCTGGCCATACTGAGCCAACACATTCTGGCTGTTCTGCCAAGATGCCTCAAGAGTCTTTTCCATCTGGTTACCGTAATTGTATGCCGAAATATACGAACCAACACACACAATCACGGCCAATAGAATTACTCCTACCAGCGAGCCAAGGCCAATTAGTAAGTTCTGCGTCTTGTCCATTGTTTAGTTTCTCCCTCTTCCTCTTTGTTTATTACGAAAAATGCAATCAATATACCACCGGAACCAACACCCGCCAATATCCATAAGAATAGCATAATACCAGTATTCGGGTCAATCTCTTTCTTTAGATATTCGAAATCTTTCATATGTTTGCGCTGGAAATATTTTACAGTGTCATCATGAACAACATTCAAGATAGGTGTCGGGACCGCTATAGTTCCAATCTTGTTGATATCGTCGCGCAGGACCACCTTAAAAATTTGCGAATCCGACCAAGAGTAAACATTAGTCCAAATGATTTTGTTACCATCAAGGCCCAAGGTTATTACGATATCATTCTTTTTCGCGCCATTCCATTTATTACGCACTGCCGATGCCCAAGTGATATCATTCGAACCGACAAATACAATAATGATATTGGCCTGCTTAGTTGGTCCTAAATCGCGCAGTATTAGAGATATCCCATAAGACCAGACGTTAGTATCAATCTTGGTTCCAATAGATAATGCTCGATTCAAATTATAGTAATCATAAACACTATCTGGATAGTCTGGAACCGATTTCAACATGTCTTGAGGAACTACAACGCTATCATGAAACAACGAGAACTTTGCAGCGGCTACATAGTTAGTAAAGGACCGGCTCTCGGCTACGGGGTCACCATGTTTCACAGAAGTCCAACGGGGCGGTTCTTCTAATCCTTGGGAATCAAGTGTATCGATAGTGTAATCATCAATGCTGGTATGTACATCCCAATCAACATCATAGGGATGCTCGTAACAGGTTTCGCATTCTTCATGACAGGATTCATTCTTTCCTTCACCTTCACACTCTTCTGAACAATTACATGAATAAGAGTGTCGGCAATGGACCTGTTCTCTCGACTTCGATAAGACTTGACCATTCCAAATTTCTGTATCATGAGTCTTGCCGAAAATGGATAGGTAATAAATCATTGGAATAACAAGAAAAAGTACACCACACGCGATGGCGCATCCTTGCCATACATCTTCGTCTTGGTCGCTAAATTCAAACCAATTCAAACCGGTGAGTATAAAGAACACTATGGCCGGAACCATCATCAACAATAAACAATTCATCATGGTTTAAATTGTAGCTGATTTTTTAAATTAAGTCAAGAGGATGGTAGCGTCAATCGGATTCGAACCGACATTGCACAGATTGAGAATCTGGTTTCCTAACCGTTAGAAGATGACGCCAAAATTGGTACTGCTGATGGGATTCGGACCCACGTTTCACGGCTTGAAAGGCCGGTTTCCTGACCGCTAGAAGACAGCAGCATAATTATCGATGGTCTTTGTATTTAGGTTTCTGTTTTCCGTGTTTCACTCTGCGCCCCTCATTTTCGACTTTGTGAGGTTTGCACAACGGACAGTTTAACTCTAAACGTTTCAACCGATTATAGACCGTTGCGTTATCGGTTGAATCTTTTTCTTCTTTTGAACGCATAAAATACCGGTACGGGTCGGAGGTGATAGTTTAATGTCCAGCGCCTATTGGACTTGCTTTTAAATCCGAGTTTTACTTTCGCCCATTAAGTTGTGGGTGTCTCTATAAACCAGCGTTCCTTCCGGTTGTTGCCCTGTGTCGGGATAGGACACCAAATCTTTGGCGATGACGATGGGATTCGAACCCACATATTACACCGTGACAGGGTGGCTCATTAGCCGTTATGATACGTCACCATCTATTCTTATTTAGTGTTAATCGATAGTTGGCGACAGCAGACTAGGTGCCTGCCACCAACTAAAGCCAGTACTTTATTAATATTAATCATATGGATAGAGCCACAATGCCAAGCACGATGGGTATCCATATGGCGGGTCTATGACCCGCTTTTCCTGCTAGACGAACGATTTGCCCTACAATCGGGTAGCAGCCCTATAGGTTTTGTCGTTCCTGTGTAAAATTGGACGCCCGTTACGGAGCCTTACGGCATTACGTCCATATGTAATTTCAACTGTTATCAATTATACTCGTTTATTTACTTCTTGTCAAGAGCCTTTTCAACAGCTTTTCGGGCCTGTTTTACATGCTTGTAATCACCCAATGATTGTCTATTCTTTTCAGAATAATCAGCACCAATCAAATATGCTCGAAAATGACCATCACCCGAACCGGCGACTTCACCTACACGCTTACCATCAACATCATAAGCATACCCAACGCCATCGATGGGTGAATCCCATTCAATTGCAGCCGCCTCAACTTCCTTATGTAGTTCAGCTACATCGATTCCGAATTTTTTCAACCACTCCACCTTTTCTGGTGATTCACAATCGCATTCTTTGAATACATTATCAGTCTTGATTGCCTGCTTAATCAATTCCTTGAGTGCCGCCACTTCCTCTGGTGTAAACTGTGGTGCAGCCGGAAAAGTAATAGTTCCACTAATTCCTGCCCCGTTATCATATGGTAATATAGGATTAGGAAAAATATTTGGTTGCGGCCAGTAACGATCACGATAATAATCAGCTATCATTGAGTAGACGCACATTTTCTTTTACCTCTTGTTTTTAAATATTCTCGGAATTTCATTCGTAACGCTTTCTCATGGCCGCGCGCCTCAATCTCATATGGCAACGACCAATATTCTATTCCATCTTCAATTGATGTATGATAAATCTTATCCTTCCATCTGATATGCTCATGTTGGTCATAGCGATATAGTTCACCACGTTCGAATTGTTTTACATGAACCATCTCATGGCATAGGTCTTCTCTTATTTCATCAAGCTTCTTGCTCTTATCAAATTCTAGGTCAAATGCTCTCGGTCTGCGCGATGCATAGTACTCCGGGCAAACATTGGTACAGGCTTTGTAATCTTCTTTATCGAGATTTTTTAATTCAATATTTAAAATAGTAGCTGCATAAAGGCGTCGAGATAGGAGTTGTCTTCCTACCCAATAAACCATTTCATTGATGGCATCACGTTGTCTTTTGAGTCCGCCCTTGATGCTTACTTTCATTGGTTCCCCTTACCTGTACAGTGTTCATCTATTATTTATGAGTCATGCTTCTTGATATAATCGGCGGCTTTTTGCAATAGCTCATGATTATCGTTAAATCTCCCAATTCCAGTGTTGCAATTGCTGCATAATAATGCTCTAAATTTGCCAGTTTTATGACAATGATCCACAGCCAAACGCTTCAATTTACCAGATTTATCTTTAACTGATTCCTTTTCCTTACAGATATCACATCGCCCATGTTGTTGTTTGAATTCTTTTTTATATCGTTTTAAATCAATTCCATATTGCCGAATCAATAATGTATTAAGCGCGCGGTCTTTATTGTCTCGTTGCCATTGACGAGATTTTTCATTCTGTTTTTCTTTATGTTCTTCACGCCACCGGCGTTGACCATCTAGATATTTCTCTTTGTTTTTTTCACGCCAATTAACAGTAGATTGATATGCCTTTTCCTTATTATTGTTTCTCCATTTAGTTCTGTGTGTCTTAGCACATTCGGCACAATTGTAACTACAAGTAAATCGAAGTAATCCGCCACAAAGCTTACATGGTCGCTTTCCTGTATATGTTGTTAATCCTAATTTTACTGCTTTTGTATGTTCTGTCATTCCCATACTTGTATTTATACAAAGTATTTCTTCAAATCAAAGACTGTGTTCTTTATGATACTGTTTAATCGCTGCACAAACAGGCTCAATATAATCACTAGCCTTCTCAATAAACAATTGAGGGTGTTCATGATCCACTCCAATCAAAATTACAATTTGAGGAACCTTAATTTTTTTCATCTCCCAAATAGCCATACTATAGAATGTAGCCTGCCATAGATAGGTTCTTATCCATTCGCGCTTCTTCAATTGTTTTGCCGATTTCCAGTCGATAAGCGATGGCACACCACCCCACTCAGCAAAGCAGTCAAAGGTTCCGGCTGCTTTCAACCGGTGTGAATATACACCAGCTTCAAGATTGAATACCTTGGTTATGTTCTTGTCAATGAAAGGTTTGACCGATGGGAATAACGAGAATGGGTCTGACTTATCATAAGTTCCTTCAATCAAGTAATTCTCGATATTGGTATGTAGAGAAGTTCCCCGTACAGCAGCTTTCTTTACTATACGCTTGGCTTCGGCTTCGCCTACGCGAGCCTTCCACTTCTCAATTCCCTTTTTCTTTTCCTTGTCGGCTGACAGGATAGTTGTGATAGAAGGATACTTCTCTCCGGTCGGAGACTGATATACTCTACCTTCCGCTGTTGTTACCCGATTAATCTTCGGGAAATCATATGGTTCGTGTATAAACTTCATTTTGGTCTTTTTCTCCATACCAAGATTAGAATGTGAACCAATATGAAATTGACACATATCAATCCTGAGATTACGTATATTTCTTTAAGTGAAATAACCGTCATTGCCGTTTGGTCCTGTAATTATTGATTTCTTTTTAACTCTAACAGTCTTATCGTTCCAATGCTTATTAAGAACTCGTACAATTTTCTTTGCGGCTTTCCCATTACTTTCATCAGTTAATAATTTAATGTAACCATACTTATCATCAGAATAGATGATAGCAAATGCATCCGAAGGACACTGCTCTAAACTCCATTGTTTACTTCTGCCCATTTTGTAATACCATCCCGTAATTGTTGATTCCTTTTGGAATCCTGATTCCTTTCTTCAATATTAATTTATTACCAGCAAACGGTTTATAGTCCACGCTATGATGCCAACGATTGAACTTCCATACCAACTTAGCAACATCAGGATGCAGCTTAACCAACATCTCCGACTTGGCCTTGGTTCCTTCTTTATTATAAAACTCTTTAGTGTTTCCACCAGCCATGCGCTGAGTAGTTACCTTTCCACAAAGGAAAGCATTGAACTCTATCGTACACAAATCATCCTTTAATACCCTCAATGACAGGTCGGTATCTTCATTGTATCGTCCACGCCACCAATATGGCGACCGCGTTTTAATAAACAGGCATGAGTAGATACGGGTATTAAGATAAAATGGTGGGACGCCATCGGTAGACTTACAGAATGAGTAATAATTAAATCCGGCCAATGGTACGTTATCATATCGTGTTACAAAATCTTCTGCGGCTTTGAAGATTGAACCGGTGTATACTTCGGCCTTAACGTTTCTATTGAGACGATGAAAAGCATCTAGGTTATCATCCATTACCCAATAATATTCTGCACCTTCTAATCTGGCCAGTGCCCATGCATAATTGCGAGCGGCGCCAGGACCTTTACTCTTCGAATCTCCCAAGTCATCGCAGGTATCATAGTTATCGAGATATTGTTGTGGTAGGACTAAAACTTTATCCGTGTCTATTACCTTAACGTATTTGTAATATTCTTCTTTCTCAACAATGATCTTGAAAGGAACATTCATTTCCTGCAAGGCTTTAACAGTGAGGCGCGAGTCCCATCGGCCCTTTGATACGATATAGATTGGATATTGCGGATTATTCTTTATCGACATAACAAACGCGGCCATTTCCCCAATGAGACTTGAACGGATGCCAGATACTTTTGGTCTTACTGGTTAGCTTCTGGCCAATTTTCTTGGCGAAGTCCTGCAAAGCTTTCTCTGACTCGAACCGCACCACAATCTTGGCGTATGGCTTCTGCTGCTCCTGTACAAACTCAGGCATACCGACCCACTCTTTCTTCCATGAAATGTCTTTCTTCTTAGTCATCTTGAAGCATCCACCACAGTCCATTTACCCTTAAGCTGTCGCGGTTTAGCTCTAATCTCTTGTTTAAGAATAACCAGTCCATCAGGATATGGGACGCCTTGCACAGAACCGCCAACTATACAACCATCAATCGATAACCAGCTTTTCTTTCCCTCACCGTGGCGATGAATACCACAATGGATACAAGTGTATATAAGTGGATTGGTACATTTAACTTCATCTGCCCACTTATGTTTACACCGTAAGCAGCGGTTTACTTGAGAAATATAAACCGCTTCCTTATCGGCATCGAAAGGACCGCCTTCGGCAATCTTTATTTCTGGTATGTCATCGAAATTAGCCATGCATCCTCATATACTCTTCACGAGCAATAATATAATTCTTAACCAGCCCTGCTCTCACAATATCCTGTTTGGTAAATCCAATAAATTTGAATTCTTCTCCCATGGCGTTAAGAATGGCAGTAAACTTAGCTAGTCCCTCTTTTTCTTTCTCGCGCATCAAATCACTCTGATAATAATCACCAGCAATGATAACTCGCGAGCCTTCACCGGCACGAGTTAGAACGGTATCACACTCCTGAAAGGAGCAGTTTTCTACTTCATCAAGAAACATTATCGTGTTTCTGAATGTGGTTCCGCGAAGATAAGAAGTAGTTACGAATTCAATTACTCCTTTCTTAACCATAATATCATAGGCATCAGGACGGCCATACAATTCCTGTGTAATAGCACGATAAGGAATCTCGTACATCTTGGCCTTTTCCTCAAGACTTCCGGGAAGGAAACCAACGTCTCTTGAAGGCACAACCGAACGAAAAATGGCAAGCTTCTTAAACTTATTCTGTTTAAGAGCATCGAAGGCAAGATACATTGCAATGAAAGACTTGCCGGTTCCAGCACAACCCTGCATGTTTAGATTTTGTCCACGCTCAAACGCTTCAAACGCATCATACTGACTGTCGGTAAGAGGCTTAATTTTTCTCAAATCAAGCTTTGGCATCTTGTTATGATCGCCAGATTCCTCTGTACGTTTGGCCTTGGTCTTTTTGGACATAGCTTTAGCCGCCTTTTTAGGAAGGAATCGAGTCTTACCGGTTAGCTGGCCTTCAATTATCTTTTCAACATCTTTATCTGATAGTGCCATAGTAAATACATTCTATCACAAACATTATAAACTGTCAAGGTTTAATCAAATGTGTTGATATTTGACCCAGGATTATTGCGTTTTATTGCTTTTAACTTGTCGCGGAACCAGCCATCCGGTTTCTTAATGCCCATGCGAATTGGGTCCACAATCTGAGTCTGTGATACCACCGGCTCCAATTCTGAGTGCTCTTTGAGGTATGCTTCGCGAGCAGACCACGACATAAGCAACTCATGGACCTTTTTTGTTTTCTTATTTCTGAATTCGTATATTGGCATATTAATCGTCTCTACCATCGCGTCCGTTTTGTTTCTCTAACCAATGCTCATATTCCGACCGGTCAAAAGCATCTATTTCACGCTCAAAGGCTTCTTCATTAGGACAGCCTCGCGGCCATAAATCTTTATTACTTTCTTTTTCAATAATACCAGTTGAGTAAAAAGTGTTGCCAGTTTCATCTTCAACATCAACCAATTTCTCTACGTTACCAGAACGTAGAGCATCGCGCTCATGCTTCTGCTTTCGCTTTTCGTCTTTATTGAATTTACGAGCCTTATCTGAACGGTAATCTTTGTACTTATTATCTTTGTTTGTACGGCCCATGACCTTACAATGTAGCCCCCTGTGATGGCTCTGCTGTCGGAGCGGCATCTGGATTAGGAACAATATCTGGATACTTATCTGGTGGGATGGTTGTAATACAGAAAGGATTGTTTACAACAACTCCACGGCCTGTCTTTAAATCATGAAATCCAATCTTACCATCTGGTGTTGCCATAACACCATCTTTAGTAGTATCACCATCATAGATGATATTGCCATAGACGAAACAAGTTACATGCTCTGGCGCGAACTTATCAGTTATGCGTTGAGATATTGGTGTGGATGGAACGTATTTAACTTTTGGAAGTTCATATGCAGCACCAAACAGAATTAATGCTGATAAAAATATATAAAAAAGAATATCCATTATCGTGATGTGCCTTTATAGAACATAGTTGGCTCTGGTCCTTCAATCCTATGTGAACCATGAACGGGACACTTAAGATGAATATGCTTACCTGCTGGAATATAACGATGCATAGCCTGATTCAACGTACACATATCTCTTGCTGGCTTGCGATATGGTTCACCACATTCAGGACATTCATTACGAATCTCATCGTTTTCTTCATGATAAGCTTTAATTTTTTCTCTTAGTTCATCCCAATTAGGCTGACTGTTGCTGGTTTTCAACACTTTCCTTTACCTTCTTAGACTTCTTTTCGGTTAGAGTTTCTTCCTTCGGCTCACCAATGTACAACTGAGGAAACGCCATCTGTGCTGTGCGAGCGGTAATACCCTTCCAAGGAAATTTCTTATCCTTAACCGCAACCATCATTTCAGCATCTTCGGGGTCAAGTGACTCAAGCATTTGAAGGAATAGCATCTCACGCTTGATTTTGCTGAGAGTAGGTTTTACCGGTTGACCATTAACAGCCATAAACTTTTCCATATGTTTCATTTCAACATATAGACGGCCTTCTTGGTCCAACAAGCCAGAAATCTTTTTGTAAGGCGTTGCTCCGCGCGGCAAGAGGAAAGTAAAGCGCGGGTCATATGCGGCAGTGAATAGCAGAAGCAAACTCTCCGATGCATTCTGATGGAGTACTTGAATCTTCTCTTCGAAGGTAGCCTTGCTTGCCGCCTCTTTAACGATACTTGATAGCGAACGTTTTCTCATTTCATTATCTCCTAATTTTCGTATTCCCACCATCCATTCTCTGGATGCCTTGTGTCCCACAATCTCCAACCTTTACCCTTCCAATAAACTCCATCAACATGTACGGAACATCCGGCACAGATTTTCATACGTAAGTCTTCATAACACTTACAGAGGCGGCAATAGCCTAGTTCTCCATAGGCTACATATTCAGCCGCAGTAAGTATTAATTGGCCCATATATCTATATATTCTTTACCATAATCAGCCAATCTTTAATTATTTGGGCATGATCAAAAGCTAATGGTAGCTTTAATGCTTCGGAAGGCCAAAATGTATCTGCATTTGTAGCGTCATCTTTGGCTTTTAAATATTGATGCGCGTTTGTTGGATAGGCTTCAAACACAACCGAAATGACAGGTCCGCGCGGGTCACGGTCAGGCTTGGAATATACTCCTACTAATCTAGAAAGCGTAACACTTAAAGAAGTTTCTTCTTCGGCTTCGCGCATCGCGGCTTGTTCTACCGACTCACCAAGTTCGACAATTCCTCCTGGAAGTGCCCACCCAAACGGATAGTTCTTTCTTTCAATTAAAACAATTCTACTAGCGACAACAATGATAGTATCGGCTGCTACAAGAAACTGTGGGACTGGCTTACTCATACTGCTGCCCTTTCACGAATCTCTGCCAGATTAGGCATATGAAACAATTCACCGTTTTCATAGACCACTTCCAGAACATCACCGGCGCGGCCTTCCTCGCGGGTAACGAACTTCTTCTTAGCATCAGGGTACAGACCCAGACGGCCTTTCTTCGAGGTCTTGCTGCCATCGGCTGGACTCTTATACACGTCCCGCTGACCACCGCCCACAACTGCCGAAGAACACTTAATGGCAAAACTTTGGGTGTCTCGGTTCATGTTCTGTAGAAGATTGCCGCCCATTCCAAAAGAAATGTTGTCGGCAGACCATCCATTGCTTTTCAGGGTTTCCAGAACCTTTCGAATAGAAAAATAATCTACTCCGTCACCCTGAATAATCTTTACCTTATTCAGCAACTTGTATCCTTTGCTATTAACATGAACACCAAATGCTGCACCAAGACGCTCCATACAATCCAAATCAACAACATCAGGAGTTCCACTATCAGGGCGAACCAACAAAGTTCCCTTTGCGTTCTTAACCTTTTCCTTTAGTTCGTTGCCCCAATACTCAGAACATGCCCGTTTGATATCATATGAGTCAGATACACAAGCATACAATGGCTGGTCACCAAACTTATCAATCATGTTACTGTATGCATCTACTTCACCCTCTTGAGTCCAAGAAGTGATAGTTGAGTGTTCCGACGCTGGAATACCAAATGCAGCCATCCGCTCGCCGTAGTACTTGCGAGCGAACATGATAGACGGCATGTTATCAGAAGATTTGAAATTGACTAGATGGGCACAACCACCAATCATGGCCGAATCCATTGAGGATGTTCCGCGAACACCAAAGTCAACCAACTTGAATTCAATTTCCTCTGGTGTACCAGTCTCGGTAAGATAACGAAGAATAGTCTTCTTACACTCACGCGAATATGTACAAACGGTAGTTGGATACCACGTCTGAGACAGAAGGGTTTCCATGTAATTGGTTACCCAATAGCATTCAGGACAGGTGTTCTCCACTGTCATGATAACGTTCTTAACTGGAACGGTAGTTCCCTCTGGAACCGCCTTAATTCGCAACGGCAAGTAACCGCCGTGGGCACTTAGAATATGAGTCCAGCCCTTAAGATTAAAAATCCTATCTGAACCGAAATGCTCAAGAAAGAAATCAAGAGCCTCTAAAATGTTCTCGCGGGTGATAGGCTTGGTCAGGTATCTCTTAAGAATAGCAGACAAACCAAACGGTGTAATCTCTTCAAACAATCCGCCGCGTGACTCCTGATATGAACAGATATTGGTGGTATCTTTAGGATACTGCGGGTACTGAGTTCCTTTGTATGAATCAGTCAATACAATCAGATTGTCATCATCGAAATACATTATTTTACTCCCTTATATTTTTCAATGTCAGCTTGCGCTCTTGCTATCGAAATCAATTCATTATCCACTGCATGGTTCTTTAGAAACTGAAATGTACCAGCCGGAACCATATCTTTAACGCTGGCGATATTCAGCATCGAATGGTTTATCGCCTTGTCTTCCCATTTGCAAAGAATTTCTTTAAAGTATGCATTTCTAACATCTGTTGCATGTACTCCATCATGTGCAATACCAGTATACATGAATTCAGGAAACTTTGCAAGGTAATAAGAGGATGTTTCGTCAGCATCTCCAATTAAATAAACATCATCTTTAAAGTAGTCTTGTTTATACTTATTAATTAATTGAATAACATCATATTGCCATACTTTATCACTCGGATGGTCATAAATCGGCTCAATATTGATATGATGCAACTCATTATCTTCCAACGAATCAAGAATCATCTGTCTGCGCTCGCCGTAAAAAAATGGATTCTTGAATGTCCGATGCTCAACCCTACTCTCAGTGCCAAGCAACATCAATAGCTTTACCTGTTGGCCGTCACAATCCATATCCTTGTATTCATTTCTAATCTGTCCAAGATGCCCATAATGAAATGGCTGGAACCGGCCAATGTATACGATAAGCTTCATTTCAAATCCTATTGATGTAATAAAATTTTCCCGCGCGGATGGCTTCATCAACATCATCGGCAATTGTTTTAACTAAACTTTTACCAACAATGCCAGCCTTTGTAGCTGTCTCATATTTCCTTATAGCATTGTCGATAAGCCATTCAAACGGACCCCACGTATTTGGATTTTCCACTTTTCCCTCACGATGAAATTCACACCTAACTTGTTCACCTTCTGGAACGGTAATAGATGCTCCACATTCCTCGCAAGCAATGTGTGCTGCTATACCGAATCCGCTTTTTGGCATGTACTGCATTAAAAATCACCAATACTTGACATAAGACCTTTCAGTTTCTTATCCATCATATACTGAAATAACTTACCACGACTTTTACCTTTCTGCCTATCAAACTCGGCCAGAATGCTTATACGTAAGTCTTTTGGTATATTATCCAAATCAATTAATATCCAATTGCGAGTGTACCTTACATTCTCATCGTCACGAAGAGAATTGGTTAGGGCAAGCTTCTTAAGCCGCTCTAGTTGCTTAGGCATCATCTTTTTCTTTGACAGCCGGTCATAGATGGCATTGTCTGAATTTAGAATTGATGGAATGCCGTCGCCCTCATCTCCACAAATGATATGCTCAAGCAAAAAGTCTTTAGGGTTTGGATTAACAATTATTCTTTTCTTTAATGGAAAGTATTGAGTAACCTGTCCAACTTCCTGTAGCTGACAAAAATCTTCATCACCAGACACAATCATCACCGGTTCCTCTCCCAAGAATCCGGCTGGTCTTACTCCACATAATACCGCAATAACATCATCGCCCTCTGCACCATCAACACAGATAACTCGATATGGAAGATTTTCGTCAATCTCTTTAATCATCATATCCATGTAGCGATACATTTCATTCCAATCAAGTTTGGAATCATTCTTTATCTTAACTCGATGCTTCTTATACAACGGGAAGCGGTCTTTACGCCAAGAATGCTTATGGTCACAGCATACAATCATTTCACCATAATCCTTATGGAACTTAGAATGGTAAGAGCGAAGCATATTAAGAGCAACATGCCGTATCAATCCCTCTTCAATAGGTAATTTCCCATTCTTAGTTGTAGCCATAACTGCGGCAATTAGGACTTGACTGAAATCTACAAGAATCACTTTACTTGAACCACAATTCCCTTAGCAGCAAGAGCCTTTTCAATAGCCATTACATGCTGCCTCACAGTAACAATCATAACAAAAAATACACAAAATACACCTAAAACAAAAAATACAAATCCACCACCGGCATATTCTTTATGTTCGTGTTTTTCTACTGACATTATCCTACCATCGGAGCAGGCGGTTCCGGCTCTGGCTCTGGTTCAACTTCAGTCTTCATTGCGGGATTCAGGTCTTCGATTTCCTTAACATTCTCTGCCTGCTTTTGCATCTCAGCATATCGCGCGTTCGCAAAATTCTGGAATGGGTATTGAATATGATAGAACCTAAGAATGGTAGCTCGAAGGGTTTCTTGAATCATATTAATATCCACGTTGGCAATATCACCAAGAGAAGATAGGAATATCCCTTCGTTACGGAATAGATTCAACATGTAAGTTGTAACATCACCAATCAGGAACTCGGTATGTTTACAACGCACATCAAGAATATGTTGATTCAACTCTTCCTTGGTCTGCGGCGGCTTTACAGGAATCTCGCCCTTATATGTTTTAGGAAATTTTATTAGTTTACCCATTTATCAAACCACATCCAAATGTAAAGACCACTTATAGTAAAAATACCCCACATAACAATCAATGAAGACCCCAAGAGATGATTGTCAATCAGCCATTGAATTATTGGTCCCAAGTCGGTACTCCGTCTTCTAGAGAAGGACGGAACGCATCACAAGATATAATCTGTTCAAATCCATCCCTCATTATAACATAACACATCAACTTTTGTTCACCAGCACCATATACGAAATGCCGTTCCTTTCTAAGTACTTCATAGTCTGTGCTACTATGAACTACATCTGCCATACAGCCGCGAATATCTCTTATTCGAACCTTCATTTTACTGCCTTCAATATGATAGTGAAGCCATTAATACGTCCAGTTGCCTTCTGCTCCACGGCCTTAATCTCTTCCATAAGGTGTTTCAATACCACCTTCCCACCACTCAACAATCGATTCAGAACCACTTCTGGTTTGCGAACCTTCTTCTGTACCGACAGGCTCTCATTGAAGTCCCGCAAGGTGGTTCCCTTGATAGAGAATCCTTCATGGGTACGAGCAGTGTAGACGGCCAGCTTGCGGTCTTTGGTATTGTACAACCATAGCGAATTTGCGCCGATTATCTGCTCTGGATTAATGGACATGATTTTCAGGTCCACGAATTCCTTCTGATACTTCAACTTGGCCAACTGCGCAGAGACAGGCTTAACCTTCTTGGCGCGAGGCTTACGGGTAGCCTTCTTGTTGTTCTGCCAGCGTTCGCAATCATCGATTATCTTTTTAATGAATTGACCATATTTAGTCAATTCAACATCAGTTAAAGACGAATATCCTTGGCGATTCTCTGCGTCACCCATAACCGCAGCGAAAACCTCTGGATACTGACATTTCAAGAAGTATTCTTTCACATATCGAGCGGCCTGTGCAGATACTTCTTTCTCAACAAAATAATTGTATGCCGAGAAATCGTTATCCTTTTCAAGTAAGAACTTATCTACCTGAATGGCAAGGTCGCCAGTGTAATTTCTGGCCTGCTCTGCAATGTAGTCTTGTACGGAAGGGCGACCGGAAGCCTTGATAGCTTCGGAACGTGCAACCTTCTTGGTTGCGCAAATCTGTAGTCCCTTAAGTATCTTATCTTCCAAACGAACCAGCGAATCAAGAGGTAACAGGCATTTGTTCAAAATCAGTTTAGCCTGAGTACAAGTCGTCATGCTGAAACAAGTAGCATCGGCTCTACGAGCCAATTCAATATCGGCTGCCGAGTAATGGTTCTTCTCCATATACTCAATCAACCATTTGAATCCGTCTTCGACGGAGTAGTTCTGGCCGAAGTATCTCAGCGCATCGGAATAGCGAACATCCGATGCAGTGAATGAGTGGCCAAAAACCTTGTACTGTCTCATGACCGGCTCAGCGTAATTAACGCCTACGGGGTCAACCTCTTTCTCTCGCGGCTTATCTGCTGTTCTCGACATGTGTATATTATGCCAGATTTAATTAATTAAGTCAAGCGCCTTAATGCAAAACGAAATTCATCAGGAACATCTTGAACTTTAACCAAATTATTAGTCACATATACCCAAGCCGGTTTATCTTGACGGATCATTGTATACCAATCTAACTTAACTATCTTGGCTTGCGTCACATATTCTTTGGTTGCTGGCTTTATTTCAAGCACCATACCCAACTCCAAATGACCGTGACCGCGCTCAACAAGATGGGCAACGAAATCTCCAACCTTCAATTCATTAAATAGAAAATCTCTCATACAACTTTATCTTCTTTAATTAAATCAGAATATATAATGGAATAAACTTCACCAACATTTTTCGGCGGATTCATCGACCAACGCCCTGTCGCAACCATTGCAGCAACGATTCTTGTGGCAGCTTTCAATGCTGCCTTGCGCAATTCAAGTTCCACTGTGGTCATCTTGTTAAAATCCAACATATTAACCTACCTTGTATTCAAAGAATGCTTTCGGTTCCTCTACTTTGGTTGGCTCGTTTTGTAACGAAGTCAACAGAGCCTTCCACTCCATTATTCGCTTCGGCCACGAATAAAAGATATCAGCATATATCTTTTGTAATGCCAATCGCTTCTGTATCTGTTCACTTCGGACTGACTGAATCGATACATCCAATACCGAATAAAATAATGACGCATGACGGTTTACATCTTCGTCCCACTGATACATATTGGCAAAGTTAGCTGCCGTCTCCGGTAGTGCTCCAAAGTTAGGGCATACTGCTAACATCTTGGCTGACATAGCTTCCATCAAAGTAATGCAGGAAGTTTCCATCCAGATAGAAGGATAAGCAAGAATATCAAACTGAGCAATCTTACTCCGAAGATCATTATTATCCAATGATCCGTAGTAAGTTGCTCTAGGAGTATTCTTAATTGCCTCAAACAATTCCTTATACTGTTCATCCCGCTGGCCCCATCCATACAAATTAAACGAAGACATTACATGCAAATTTAGAGTATTGTATTTCTCACAAAGCTTTTGAAAGACAGGCAATAGGATATGAAGACCACGGTGAGGAGTTGACCAATAAGCCAATTCAATTGCATCATTGTCTTTGATAACGTTTGTTGTATCAACCGGCTCGATAGCATTCAATAACACCAAACACTTAGACCAAGGAATCTTATAGTAGTTGATATAAGCAGTCATCTGCCAATTGGAAGCAAATACAATCTTATGAAACTTGTTCCAGCCGCCATTCTTTAAGTGCTCGGATGCAGGGTCACCGGGAAGATCTTCACACCAGAAAATTCTTACTCTGGAAGGGTCCAATCCCTTTTCAGGGATACGCGACATAATGATTTGGAATTTCTTAAGTAACTCACGGTCCATGCGGGCGTAAAGGCCGCGCAACATAAGTTCCGAACCGCCATTGCTGTTCTTGGAAACTTCCGCTAGTTCGACTAAATCTTGATTATCGTTCATTAATCGGCCTCTCTGCTAATACAATTCCAAAGATAAGATTACCGTAAACATCTGACCTGTCTTTTACAATCCTACCTTGGTCAATAGTCTTATCCCAATGAGGCTCATACTCAGCTTCCTTTTTATCAGCCTCTTCTGTGATAACAAACTTATCTATAAAAGGAAGCAACAATCCATCATATGAAACTGCTACAACCTTTCCTGAAACGGCGTCACGTTCAACAAGGATTCGGCGTTCCCAATTACGGCGGGCCTTAAAAATAACGTCTCTACTCATATTATTCACCAACTGCAATCTTCCCTACGTATTGACCTTTTAAAACTGGTCCTTCGGCATTAATCATAAAATAATCCTTCAACACAGCAACCTCTTTGATATCAATGATTCTAACCATACACCAATCTTTATCAACCAGCGACCACATAGCAACAGTATCATTTGTTTCCATTGGTCCTATTTTTGGAGTCTGCGGTTCAACCAGAGTATAATCGCCAGTTACTTCATTATTCAATAGATTAACCCACGTAATTCGTAGCACATTCCGACGCAGATTATTTTTTAGATAAGTCTTAGCAAACTCATAACCTTCATCTAACATTTGTTTTATGTTATCCAGTTCCATCAATCTTAAACTCCACCTTCTTTACATATTCATCGACAATCATTCCTATTTGTAGCATGAGCAGCCAAATCAATGTTTTATCATTAGGATTCGCCATTCGTATTTGACCGGCCTTCTTACATATCTCGCGGGCGTAGTCAGATGCCGTTCTATCATCACCGGTTGCGTAATAAAGTGCGCTCAAAAACCTACTCCTGATACAAGTTGTGCATACAAATCATCATCTTCCATATAGAACGAATCTTGCTTACCAGCCATGATAACTAATAGCTGACCAAGGCGAAGGTCTGGCCACTTCATCCAATATTTTTCAATTTCCTCTAATAGAGGCTTTATTCTTTTAGGATCACGCATTTAATCTATTCTTCGCCCACTTTTTAAGCTTAGTTTGAACCAATTGTTTTATATCTTCTGAGTCTATGTCTCGGTCCCTCATTAAACACTCCAAACAAATAAGAACATCGGCAATCTCTTCATCCACCGCCTTCTGAAAATTATCTTCACTGCCGAGAAAGGTTTCGTTGTACTTAACTTTGCGCCTAACCTTTAAAAGAGCCTGTGATAGCTCACTCATTTCTTCAATGGTTTGGTCAACAAATTTCGGATACGAACCATCGCCAAAAGTATCGTGATGCTCGGCAATAAGAGTATCCAACAAATCGCTATCAATTATCGTACCCAATTTCACAGTATTATTTAATTCTATCATGGTTACCAATTGCAGACGATGCGCTCAATGGTGTGCGGACCTTGCGAGTATAACAATGCTTATGCATCAATTCATTATAACCTTTCTCGCGGGCGTCGATAGTTCCGGGATATATGTAAGCTTGGTCACGCTTCAACGGCAAACCACATACCTCACAGGACACGTAAATCTTCTCAACAGCATCTGCAAAGCCATTAAAAGAAATCTTCGGCTCAAGCAAGACTGTTCCCATACTTCCCATTGTCGTTACAACATTATCAGTTGTTTTATTCATTATTTAATCCTTTTGCTGCTGTCGGCAACCGTCTTGTCTTCACGAATTTCTTTTACAATCGGCAGAAACAGACTGTCCTGCTTAGTCTTCTTATTGGTAATTCGGGCATTGTACTTCAAAGTAACAATCTTCCCGATAACATCCTTACCGATTTCCTTACGTTGCTTATCACTGAAACCGGAACCAATGTTAACCTTAATTACTCCATCCGCAGATTCAAGCTGCAAGGCTCCAAGCAAGCCTTTGTACTTACCTTGGCCCTCATTCCAACCAACACACTTCAAATCACAATCCAACTCGGCCTTGAACTTAATTTGGCTCCGAGAACGCTTGTCTTCCCAAATTCCTTGACGATTTTTAAGAATTCCGCCTTCTTGTCCCTTATCCAGATAATCCTTATAAAGAGCCTGAACTTGGTCCATCGAATCTACTTCATGAGTCTCAACCAACTTTATCCGCTTACTATTAATTCCGCAGAACCGGCGAACAAGGTCATCAAAACGACGCTCATATGGCGTAGCATCTTCACCCTGCCAAAACCCGTGTATGTCGTTAATTACATCCCACAGGACGGCACAGGTGCCTTCCATGTCGGCTGCTGTGGCCTTACCCTTTACTGCGCGCTGTAAGATACCATTACCAATTGCTCGCGGAAGATAGGTCCGACCAATATCATCAGAAATCAGCAACTCACCATCAAATACAACACTGTCATCATTGGCCATCGCAATGAATGCTTGATCTAATTCATCCGGCAGCGGGTCAATTGGCTTGCCGTTACGAGAAAAATACGCAACACTGCCATTTGTTACAATGGCATTAAAACGCATTCCATCTTCTTTGGTTTGAAAATATGCAGGAAATGTAATTTTATCTACCAGCTTTTGATCAAAAGTAGAACAAAGCATACAAGGATACTCTGGAATCAGAGTAGGCCAGACTTTGTTGGCAGTCGATACTTCGAATCCGGCGCGAAGGTCTTTACCGACAACGCGGGCCACAATCTCAGCATCCTTTGCAGATACCAGTCCCAATAGATGGGCAAGAAAATCCTTCGCCTCGTTGCCGGTGTATTTACGAGAAGACAAAGCATCCAGCGACTCAATGGCCCACTCCAACGACTGATTTTCATTGGACGGAATAATCGCAGGAATCTTTTTAATGTAAAATTTAATGAATGGATTGTAAGCCAGACGAATAACTTCCTTTAGAAGTTTATTATCCTTATTAGCTGTAAGAATGGCGACCTTCTCTAACTTCGAAGAAGTCTTGGCCACTTTATCGATTATGTCATATACTATCATCATAATATACAATTCCCAAATCTATAGCTATTTGCTCTAATTCTTCTTGAGTATATTGCCGTTCTTCTTGTGGCTTTCTCACTTCATCGAAGTCTTCCCAACAATACTCTTCTCCCTTGTAAGAAATCTTGGACGGCTTATCACATTTACTACACTTGCTCATAAATTAAAAATGACCGCTGACGGTACACGGCAGAACACAGTGTACCGGCAGGGTCAGGTAGGTAATCTTTATAACATCGTCAACCATACAAACCATTATACATTATATATGTTATAAAGTCAATAGCTCATTTTATGCAATGTAACAGTCAATATACTGGCTACATTTTCCAGCTTTGCCTTAAGCGCCCGATTATCTTCAACTAAATCGGTGTTTCTGGTCTGCAAATCGGTGATATGCTGGTCTTTGGTATACTCACCAGCAACAGCCGACCATACATCCATCATTTGTGCATCCTTCAATTCTTTAAGAATACTCTTTAAAAAGTCTTCCAATTCCCAACGGGCCGGATAGGTATAAGTTGGTCCACCGCGATGAGTTGAATTTATCCACGTTTGAACCTTCCTAGCTTGTCGTTCCAACTCATACGATTGAATACGCCAAGCCATAGCGTTAACTTTATCAATAATTGGTTGGTAGGTAATCATAAAATACTCTCCTTAACTTCACGTTGCAAATCTTTATTGGTTATCCAATCAGACTGAGACTTGTTAACAGTTATCTTAACCTTACCATTGACTGACTCGGAAACCACCATAGGAGTACCAGACTTAGAAGTGAACTTGGTTCCGACTGGAATCCACTTAGCTAGAAGCGCCTCGGCATCAGCCTTCATCTTATCAATTTCTTTATTGATAGAATCATTTATTGCTTTGTTAAGCACTGCGCCGGATGGAATGTATATTGAAGAAGAACGCTGAACATGTTGAACAGATTTGATAGTTCCTCTTGCCGTTGCGGGCGCAGATGGCCAACCGGTTATGACGCACATACTAATAGCTAAATCTTCCCAAAATTTTTGTCTTGGCGTCGGTAACAAATAATACGGCGTGGTCGGTGCATTATCAGCCCAATAATTATAAAATAATTCTCCTGAAATTGGAGAAGATGAAAGCACTGCATAATTACTGATTCTAATTGATCGAACAACCCAAATCAATTGAACATCATTGCCCGCGACCAACCATTCTGTTTTGCTGCCATAAGGATGTTTGTGCCAATAATTGTATAAATCTTTACCCAATAAAGAACCCATATTTAATCTCCATTAAAAAAGCAGGCACGGATAGACCGTGCCTGCTCATATATATTTACTCCCATGTTGGTCTTACAACTACCGGCTTAGGGAATCTCAAAGGCTTGTGATGGCGAAGAAATCCCTTCTTGTTTCCTGCAATCGGATAAGAGGCAATAGCAGTAATAATATCGCCCAAATCCGGCTCACGGAATACAACCACAGGAAATCCATGCTGAGTGATATCCTGCTTGATATCTTCAAGAGGAAACTTTGACTCACAAACCACTAAATGAAGTTCCTGAAACAATGCTTCGGCCATAGGAAATTCATCAGGTTTCTCGCTGGCTGCTTTGGCCAATGCCCATCCAAGAGCACCATTCACATGGTTAGACTGCACCAGCTTTTGTTCCGGAGACAGGTCTGAACGAACGAACACAAAAGAGTAAAGTTTCTTAGACAGTCTCTCTTCTGCGACCAAACCAAACTTGTGGTCAGCCAGCTTCCAGAATAGTTCCTCTTCTTCCTTGGTTTCAAGGCAAGCAATCAGAGGCGATTCCGAACGCTTGGTCGTTCCATAGCGGGCGTTGGTCAATCCCTGATATGGCTGAGCGCCATTATCAAGTTTGTTGTTATTCTTTATTGGTGTATATGCGCGAAGGACGAAGTACGCAGCCAACATCTCTTTGTCGGGATGCTTGGCAGCCATTGCACGAAGAATGCAATACTGAAATGTCTCTGCGTTTGATACGTTATTTTTGCTGGCAAGTTGCTTCCATACTGATTTGAAATCTTTCATGTGAATCTCCTGATTTTGTTATTATACTACGTTGATTAAATTAAGTCAAGTGGCTACAAAATCAGGGATTTGGTGGGGATTTATTTAAAGTCTACAACATTAGTCTGTATCTCCATATTCAATTGGATTTGTCTGATTGCTTATCAGGTCCACAGGAAGGACCGTAACTTCAAAATTGTTTGAACCAGCGATTGAAAAGGTTACGTAAATTGTGAGCGCGGATTCGGTCCCGATGGTTACTGAGTTTGCGACCACCGTGAAATTATTGGTCTGATATCCGTAATCCGTAGTGATGACATTCGCAGCGATTACCGCAGCGGCAGCCTGAACAGCGGTATTGGTAACATCACCAGTCAGATATGTTTTAATATCATTCTTGATTCTGTTAATCATTCCTATGTTTGGTACGCTTGGGAATCCCATAAAGCCTCTGTTACTATTTATCTCCCAAAGACATTTAAATAATCTTCACCACAACGCTGACATTTCTGGTTTAAAACTTGTGCGTAGTTAGCTGGCCGTTTAATCCAAACATGGTCTATTATTAAACAGATTATTCTTTTAAACATAAGATGCGCCTCAAGGGGGAATCGAACCCCCAACCCACAGTTTTAGAAACCGCTGCTCTGCCTGATTGAGCTATTGAGACATGTCCGCTTTAATGTCCGCTATGATAATCACCGTGACCATTGTGTCCGTTATGGTTTATATCATGATGGTCGTATTCATGTCCGCTAAAATGTCCGGTTCCGAACTCATGTCCAAATGCCGGTCCATTATGATAGAAACGGTCGCCACCATACCAGCCGTGATTATACCAGTAAGGGTTTCCGCCGTGGTAATTATAGTCGTAACATCCAGACAAGCTTACTACCAACGCGATTGCAAGAACGATTGATCCTAATTTCATATACTTACCTCTGCTTCTATAGTATCACATATATTTAGAGATAAGTCAATACCATTTAATTAATGAATGTTAATGTGATCTGTATGTGTCCAGAGCGCCAGCTAGTAAACGCTGACGTTTGCGTTCCAACAACCACATATTGGCCTCTTCCATCTTGGTGATAGCCAATGAAGTTTCACGAGAAGGAAGAACAGCATTCAAATCCTGTAGATGTTTAATCAAAGCAGGGATTACATCTTCTGCTATTCTCACACCGTTTACACCTTCTGATATTGGTCCCTTTTGGAACTTGATAAATCCATATTGCTGTGAAACCCATAGAGGTTCACGATTATAAATACCAGCCTCATCATTCATAACGTATCCACCGAACTCAATCACATGACTCAATGCATCACTCTTTAGTCGGGTTTCTTCCGCTTTTAGGTGTGCTTCCATTTCTGGTGAAAGGTTGATGGTTGGTGAATTAATGTTTCCTGTTGTGTTCATTTTGATGCTCCTTGCATTTCTAATTCTCTCGCGGCGGCGCGATATACACTTACATAATCTGTGCGTAGGTTATCTGGATGCAAATCGAAAACTGTTTTGAAGCCCCTATTCTTGTCAGCATTAATAGTATACATCATTAATCTGTAATACTGTTCGCCAGTAATTTCTGTTTCTTTTGCCCACTCTTCCCAATAAATTGGATTAAGACAATGTGTTGGTCCTACTTGTTGTATCATATTTAATCCTCTATTATTAAATGCTTCCTACTAATCTTGCATGATATCCAGTCGTTGTAATACTCTTCACTTCGGAGTGCATGGCGGCTGAATATCTCATAGCTTTCCCAATAATTGCATTCACCACGAGACTTACACAACCTTAGTATCTCTCTAGTAAATTGTTTTTTCCCGAACTTTACAATATCATCTTGAAGCCTTGGGCCACTTCCCCAATAGTTAATCCAGTCAGAATCGGCTCTAAGCTTCTTTCTTTTTCCTTTAACTTGTTTGTAGGCTGCTTTGGTGAAGAGTTTCTTTCCGATATACTTCTGACCGGTGCCAGTATTGGTAATAAGATAAATAAAACCAAAAGCATCGACGGGAGCAACCGTAAAAGGATTCCCATTATGTGTCCATTGTTCCACATAATATATAGGCTTTAATCGTCAGAGTCATCCGTAGCTACAAAAGTCGTAGCCTCTTCATGGGTTAATACTTCATTGCCACAAAACGGACAGAATGCCACTTGTTCATTAATATCATCTGCCTTTACAGCAACAGTGAATGTCTGGTCGCAAAAATAACAGGTCATATTTGGTTCTCCCTCTCTAGTTCTTTCCACAAGTGCTCTAAATATTCATAAAGTTCATCGTTAGTTTCTCTAGACGTTGAAACTATTCTTTTAATTTCTTTCAGCCTATCAACCAATTCAAAGTACGTCATCATCTTAATAGTCCACCATTAAGCAAGGGGTTTTCTTTTTACGAACTTGTGAGTTATAGGTTAAGCGAGTGTTACCGGCCAGTAACCATTTGTGCTTGGTGTCCTTGTTTCGAAGAATGATAGGCATATGAACCTTACCCTTCTTGAATGCTTCTTCAATGTGCTTCTGCTTCTCTGCCGATAGCTTGTAGAACGAACCTTCATCGAATGTATGGTTGTCTATCTTGTCGCACTTGTGAGGCTTTACTTTCTTAACCACACCAGCCTTGATTGCTTTTTCATATTCATCGGCGTTTCTTAGGTGTTCAAGTTCCTTCTTAACATCAGTTGGAAGGTGTTCAATTTTGGGATGCTTCGATAACATTTGAAGCTGTGTTGAGACTTCATCATGTTGCGATTCATTCTTGGGATGGACCCATTTGATGTGTCCCTGTATTGCTTTAAGTGTTTTCATAAGTTGACTCGAAATATATCTCTATATGAACCTTTCCTTCATCATAAAAAGCATCATGGTCAATAATCATATTATACGGAATAGGGACCAAATCGAAAGCTGCTAGAAAACTCGCAATAAGAGTTTCCGATATTTTCCCTGCTATCTCTAACTGACTATACTTTACCATTTACCTTGATAAACTCCTTCGGCAGATTTACATTATCTGAGCAATTCTTAAAGAAAGGAGCTATCTGTTCTGGCTTGTATCCAGCCAACCCAGTCCCAATCGCCGTGACTGTAAATATATAGTCTTTGTTTCTCTTAGCAAACTTGAGAAATGACTTAACATATTTCTCTATTTCGGTCAGCGGCAGCACCTTCAAATCCTCGTCTTTGGTCGGAATAGCCCAAGAGTTACCCTGTAAGCCAACACCATTGCCGTAGATGGCCCCATGATTGTTTCTAGCATATAGGGCAGCGCCCTTTCCATGCCGACCAGCCAGATTAGACCCGAATACGAAGATTTCTTTTAAATTATTCAAATTTCACAGGTGCCATCCTTACATGAGTCAGTAGAAGCGGCACCTTCAATTGCCTTATCTCCTATCTGTTTGAATTTCTTAATAGCCTCTTCCAATGAAAGCGGAGTCAACGGTGGTTCCTCTTCCTCTCCGGTTTCCTTATTGATAAACTTACGGCTGCCGTCACGATAGAATGTAGTTCCTTTCAAATAAGGTAGATAGTCCAACCAAGCCTCAGCCATCTTCTCTACTGGATAGTTCTTGGCCATATTGATGGTCTTGGACACAGCATTATCAATATGCTTCTGAACTATCTTCTGCATCTCCATATGTTCGCGCACATCAAGTTCATGCGCACCAACACAGATATCAACATCCTTTCCTTCTCTCATCAACTTGGCAAACAACGGATGGAATACAATCTCCGTTGCGCGAGTCTTGCCCTTCCAATACTTACGTTCATAGGCAGCGGCAAACATAGGCTCGATACCAGATGAACAGTTGTTGCATAGAATAGAAACCGTTCCAGTTGGCGCGATAGTTAGAATAGCACAATTGCGTATTCCATGTTCTGCTACCAAAGCACGAATCTTTGCAGTCATACGCTTCATGAAACCGGATTCAAGATGCTTCTCTGCATTGAACAAAGGGAACGGTCCCTTTTCTATTGCCAACATAACTGATGACTCATATGCAATTTTGGATATGAATCGATGCAGCTTATCTACAAACTTATTAGCTTCGTCTGATCCATACTTGAAACCAAGCATAGCCAACATATCAGCCTCACCGGTTACACCCAATCCGATACGGCGAAGCTTTTGGGACTTATCCTTCATTTCTTTTAGAGGATAGTTGTTAACAGTCAATACGTTATCGAGAAAACGCACGCCGGTTCGAATAGTATTAGCCAACTTGGACCACTCGATATCGTTTCCACGTTCATTAACGAAACGGAACAGTACCAAATGCCCAAGACAGCAACAGTCGTGGGAAGAAAGCGCAATCTCACCACAAGGATTAGTAGTTACTAGGTCTTCGATATAATGGATATTGGACTCAGAAAGAGCCAATTCCCAATTCAAAAATCCTGGTTCTGCGTTCTTCCATGCGTTAGTGTAGATTTTCTTCCAGATTTTACGGGCCGAGACTTTCTTTTTATACTGGCCTTTCCAAGATAGTTCAAGTTCACCATCCTCTCTGACGGCCTTAACAAATTCAGCCACGTTACGGCAACGGACAGACACATTGGCATGGGTAAGTTCTTTATGGTCAAGTTTAGCATCAAGAAATTCCTCAAGGTCAGGATGATTCATATCCAACGAGAACATCAACGCCACTCTGCGGTCGCCGCCAGACTTAACCGGCTCGGCACAGTTATCAATCATCTTCATAGCCGTAACAGGACCAGGACAAGTGCCTTTATTACCCTGTACAAAAGATCCATTAGGACGAATATCTGAATATTCTATTCCACATCCGCCGCCCGTCATCGAAGTAATAATCATTTCACGAGCTATATTACCCCATCCTTCCTTGCTATCCAATTCATTGGTTAACACGAAACAATTAAGTAATTGAGGATTATTACGCCCTGATTGAAACCATATACGTCCACCGGGAACGAACAAGTTCTTAACTAACACATCATAAAAAGTATCTTCATATTTCTTCATTTTGTCAGGAGTTTCAGCCAAAGCCATCTGCTTGGCTACTCTCAAACATGCCTCATCCCAACTCTCTTCTGCGGTCAATGCGTATCTATCTTTAAAAATCGTATCCGAAAAACCTTGAGGAACAAAGTTCTTATCTTCCATCTCTTCTACCTTCTATCGCGTCTTCTATTTGCTTGGCAACAATGCCAACAATTTCGTTATTAAGCGATGGGAAACTATTCAAAATAATATCCCAACAATCCTGTGCTACAAGTCGATGTTCCTTCTGAGTAGAAGGGTCTAGGCGCACGGCGGCATAATGAATCCATGAGCGGATGGTTCCGGCCATGTATAGCTTGGTCATAGTCAAGCCTTCAGGAAGTACTACGCGGGCCTGCTCCTTGGCAATTCCCATCTTCAAAGCATCTTTGTATATGCTACTGGTTACATTAACCACATGCTGTTGCATATCTTCCCAAACCTTCTGTAGATATGCATCAGACGTTTCAATACTGCTTTGTCGGTTCTTTTTATCCTGAAACCGGAATTCACGATTAGTTATGAACTTGGTTGCTTCGGCATAACGCTGTGAAAACTCCTGATATGAAAAAGAACGATGACGAAGAATCTGATGGGCAATGTCGCGAGTAGTTTCTATTTCAATAACGGCATGAGCCATTTCGAACGGCGACCAGTGACGATGATTTACTAGAAATACAAGAAGTTTTGGAGCAGTGAGGATGTTCGCTTGATTAGCTGGATTCGATACTCTTGCAGCATATGCTATAAATTCATCTGGTTTTGTAAGACCATCTATCACTGGCATTGTTATTGCTGCTAATCTTGCTGACATATTAACCGTCCGTATTCATGCACATACAACCGCCAGTTGGACATCCAGCAGGAGTGCAATTATTATGACCACAGCAACATGCTTGATGCTGAGTTAATCTTTCCTTTAAAACCAATTCTACACCTGCTTCTCTAAACATTACCGCTGCAACATTCAATTCTTCCTGCCAACGTTCTACAAGGTGGTTAGGTAATACCGGAGCAACACAACGAGTAATTCCTGCTTGTATCACCATCGCTGCACATGGCGCACATGATGCAAACGGTGTCGTATAAAGTGTACAACCTTCCAATGATCGTTGTGCAAAGATAATAGCATTGCGCTCGCAATGAACAATCATCTTATATTTAAGTTCTCTGTTACTATAAAGAAAGGGGTCATCATTAACCCCTTTAGCAAATCCGTTATATCCAACGGAAACAACTCTTCTATTTTTATCTACAATAACCGCGCCGGTTTGTGTAGATGGGTCTTTTGACCAAGAACCTACCAATCGCGACATGTCTAAAAATCGAGTATCCCATTTATCATTTAACATCGTTTCCACTCCATAAGTTTCGCATATGCAGTGAAACCGGAAAAGCTATTAGTATCTATCATTCTGACGATTTCTGCCTGCGGTATATCGTCACAAATCATTTCATTAATATCCTTTTGAATCACAGACATAGGCCATATGTAAATTTCAAAACCCAAATCAATTACTTTTTCTGCGCGACGAATCATTTCCAAGTTGCGCGGTTCGTTATCTAACACCATAACGCTCTTGGCCGGAACAATATCAATGTTCCTGAACGTCAGGTCGGCACCGGCCATTGCGATGCTGTTGGGAAGAAACATCGCATCAATCGGCCCCTCAGTAACATATGTCCGTTGGGAAAAGTCTACTGTATCTAGATTATACACCTTCGGCATAGATTCGTCAAGCATGATCGTAAAGTACTTGGTTGTAGTTTTAGGATCAAACGAGCGACCTTGGAATCCGAAGAGATTTTGGCCTTTATCTATGAAAGGTAGTACTAGACGTGGTTCATCCCTATAAATCGTGAATTTCTCAGGAATGATGGTATTGACCCATCCGAAGAATTTAGGGCAGTAGAAAAGCTTTGCGTGGTAAGGGTTTGGAAGCCTTCTTTTTAAAATATATTGCTTCGCGGGGTGGTTATTATTTAATTGACTTATTTTCTTGAGGCCAGCCAATGGGGAATCGGTTATAAACTTAGGCTTCTTGAAATCGTCGTTGGGATTCGGTTCGTAGTATTTCTTTTTAAGGTCTTGGTCTACGAACTTCTCGGCCATGTATTGTTTATATAAATTAAAATCGATTTGTTTTAAAAACTGTGACAACCACATGTGAATGCCGCAGTTGTGACAATGGTAAATAATGCCATCCTTCTTAGTGACAAAGTAGCCTCTGCACTTGTTGAGTGAATGTTTAGAGTCTCCGCAGAATATACAGCGGAAGTTGGCCTGATAAGGATTGGTCTTCTTGACGTGAAAGAGCGGAAGCCTTATAGATACTAAATTACAATATTTTTCATCAACCCACATACCGTTATTATACAGTTAATGTGGGTCTATGTCAAGGCTTAATGTGGTGATGCTTTTATGATTTCGTGTACCGGCTCAACTAAGTCTATAGCGAATTTAACTAAAAATCCCAATGCTGTTGCGCCGCCGAAGATAATCCACTTGTAACGTTCAAGTGAACGGATACGCATTCCAAAGTCCTTGATGGTATCTTTGAAGCTAGTAACCAGTTCATTCTGGTTTTTAATCATTTCATCCATTTGGGCAGAAAGCTTGTCAGTCGCGTTCTTGATATCCTTCTGCAAATCTTCTTTGAGAACTTCAAAACGTCCAGCAGTATTAATTTTCAAATCATTATGTACTTCGTCTGCTCTTTTGAATTTCTCTTTGTGTTCGATGATGATCTCCCTAAGTGTGGCCGCTATATCCCCAAAGCGGTCTAATGACTCATCATGTTGTTCTACCTGTTGTTTTAATAGTTCTACTTCTGTTGCAAGTTCCATTTTACTTCCCTGCCTCGAAATTAGTCTTCTTTAAGACCAACTCATACTTTGGATTCTTTGCAACAAATTCTGCTATACCGGTTCCGTGAGCATCAGAAGGTGTGATAGTTTCGAAATCTGTACCAAGTGTTTCGCCAATGCTTTTATATGCAACTGCGGCCAAATAAGAACAGATTGGTTTGCCGTTTAATGAAGGAAGCTTGGTGAACCATGTAGTGTGAAATAGATCATCCAATGCCTGCTCACCTATTCTTCCCCATGCATAATCCATTGCCGAGTAATCACATGCCTCGTTTACAATGGCCCATCGCTGATCATCGGCAAGAGTCTTGTTAGACCAGATTTCCCAATAAGAAGCCTGTAATGTTGATAAATGAAATGGACGAGTCTTAACACGGTCAAGGGCTTCGATTATGATGCCATCTTCCTTGTTCATAGGCTCCATAGAACAAACTACGATACCAACGTGACTAAAACTTCCACCAGTGGCCTTCATTATCTCTTGTGATAACAAAGCAGTTCCTCTTACGAGTAACAAATCTCCTGGTTTCATTTACTTTCCCCTACTTCGATATTGCTTCTGATATTTAGATTGATAAGCAATTCTGCAAATTTTACATGTTTTACGCCCGTTGCTATAATATTTAGTGTTTTCTTGAGTTCTTATATGCCCGCGTTTACATCTTGATGCTCTGTTGTCCCACGTTGTTCTCCATAGATTGATAATATTTGCAATTTTCTTTTTACGGCGCGAACTCATCAAAGAAAAAATTGTCATCATAATGCAAATAGCTTTACGATTATGTAAACTCCATTCAAAAATGTTTCTTTTAGGATTGCTTTTGCATGGGCCTAGATATTTAATCTTCCCACCAAATAAAACTTGTAGTTTCATTAACGGCTCTGATTCTTTCTGAACCGCAGAAACAAAAGGGTCGCGGGCATTCTTAGAGGATTTTCTTGATTGAAAACAACCTTCACCTTCTAAGAAACCAGCGACCCAACCAATATCAATTGTTTGAATCACAATTTTAATTTATCTTCCTTATGGAGTATTGGCCACCTTTGCTGACTTCAATACGCTAAGTGCTTGTGCTCCGATTCCGGCCTTAAACATGCAGATTCCAGATGAAAGCATCTGACGCCATACGATGGTTGGAATCTTTGAAGAATCCAATCCTTGGTCTTCAATTCCCTGCCAAGCAAGTGCTGAGATATCAACCCAAGCAACATCTGATGTAACATCAGTATGAGATGGGTCAGTTGCATATACTGCTACTGCTGTTCCAATCTTATTCTTGATTACATTCAATTCTGCTGCGGAAATTGCAGGCATTGCATCCTGAATTAACTTTGCAACAGCGGCTTCTGGATCAATATCTGGTGGTGTTACAGAAACAAGTCCAGGATTTAAACTCTGAACTAGTTTAGTAACGTCAGGAGAAATAGCGTCCCAAATAAGGGGCGCTACCTTCTCCACAATTGCCAATGCTGCTGAACTTCCCATGAGTCCTACAATTGCTCCCATCTTACTTTGCTGCTGCTGCGTTTGCGCCCGAAGGTGCTGCTACTGGTGCAGGTGCTACTCCAGTTGGGCAGTTAGCAAGAGCAACAGTTGGTGGTGCAATCAACTTATTTGTTGCATCAACGTATCCATAAACTTCGCAAGCTGTCTTGCTCCATTCAGTTACATAGTTTGTTGTAACTGATACTGGAAGTGAAGGTGTCTGTCCTGTGCAATACAATACGATACTTGCATAATCAACCTGTGCTTCTGCATTACAGAACTGTGTTGATTCCAAAGTCAATGCTGCAACTGAAGGAACTACATTCTTATGTCCTACGATTGCTGAAGGAACCGGTGTAGTTAATCCACCACCTTGCTGAGCGCAAGCTGTGAATGCCAATGCAAATACTGCCACTGCTACTGTCTTAAAAATACCATTCTTTTTCATGTTTCTATACCCTCATTCTTATTTAGTTATTTCGGCGGTTTAACGCCAGTTTCCTTTAGTGCTTCTTCCAAGTTATTTATACAAGCCTTATTTGCAGCTAAAACAACAGCTATTTGGTGATCTTCATCGAGTCCATTGGTTAATTCTTTCAAATGATGGCATGGCTCACTCGGCCATTTTACTCTGCTGGCCATCTCAATTACCTCAGTTTTAGTTTCTGGTTTTGTTGGGATAACATAAGTTCCACAACCATCCACCAAGAATGTCATAATCACTGCAAATAATACTAATTTAATCCAAAACCCTTTCATTATTTCTTTTCCATATCATCGATATATGCATCCAACGAATCTTTCTTCGGAGGAGCAGGCTCGATCTGAGCCTTCTTTATGTCATCATCGCCCTTCTTTTCTACATTCTCCAAAGCATGGGCAATAGAATCGGCTGCTGCCGCATTCTTTTTATCGGTAGGAGATGCCTGATACATAGCTGTGGTATGCATCGCGAAAGTTGCGAGACAAGCTATAACAGTATACTTGATATCTCCATGAGAAATATCCCAAGTACCCAATCCGGTTACAAGCGTAGTTGCTGCAATTTGTGCTCGCTGAAACCAAGAAAGATATTGCATATCCTTTGCTGCTTCAAGCAAGCTGCTTAGTAAAGAGAATATATCGAATGATTGTGTCTGTTCTGCCATTGTCCTGACCTCTATAAGTATATATTAAAACGGTATTGGTATAGTAGGAGCAGGTATAAAGTTGCTTACTGTGCCTAGAGACTGCAAAAGTCCAGGTGCAGTTGATACCTCACTCAATGGATAAAATGAAAGCTTTCCATCAAGAGTTACCAGAACCCATGCCTTATCATCATCATCCAGTAAGTCCCAACGTGGGGTTGTTCTGAAGTCTACCAGATTAAGAGTTCCGGGTTTAAATTGACCCAATGGGCTGCTTTCAACTCTTACCACACCATCGTTTACGATGTAGTTTGAACAACCAGCCAACAACATAAGCATTCCTATGCACAGGCATTTAATTAAAGTTTTAAACATTTCGTCTTCCTAATTGCATAAGAACCAAACCACGAGTCTTTTCAGACATTTTGCGTTCACCGGCCTGATTGCTCTTTTTATATTTTGATTGTTGTTTTCTCGTGACTGGTGGTTCACCAGTTAACCCTGCTACATTACCAACCACATTAACCGGTTCACCATCCTCGGCTATGCGGTCAAAAGTTTCATAGAACATATTCTCAAGTAGAATTTCATCCTCTGCGTTAATCTGGTCTTCGTTTACTTTAAGAAGCAACAATGAAGCCGCGATACGGGCCAGCTTTGAGTTGCCTCCCGGAGCAAGGGCGATGATGCGTTTCAAATTGTTTACCATTACATCATAAAAGGACCATGCCGCCTTCTGTTGTGGGGTTACAATAGGTACATGAGTGCGCTTACCATTAGCGTCGATAAGATGAAGTTTATAAGCCTCGGTACTGGTAAAAGGTGTGTTCAACTTCTTGAGGAAGTAAATAGCTGCTGCGATGTTTACTAATTGTGCCATATAGATATTTAGCTATATGGTTCTCAGTATATCTACTACCTTTTGGTCAAGAGGAATCTCCGCAGTCCTGATTGTTCTGCTGTTCAAAACCACGGAGTCCGGTAAAAAGTGTAGGAGTACGAGGAAAGGTTTGAGTACTGAGTAATATTCTTGAAATTTAAAAAATAACATCTTGGTCGCCACCTGTGGCCCGAAGACGTTGTATAGAATGATTATATGATTGAGAATCAAGCGTTCTTTGAGTTTGCCGGATTCCTTGTATCGGTTAAATAGCCGTTTGATATACTTGAATCGCTTCAAGTCATCATGAAACTCTACTTCATCAAAACAGCCACGATTCTCATAATGTTTCGCGGCATAATAGATGAAATTAGTTTCAGTCAATTCAAAATTATCATCAAGCATAATACTCTCTTAATTATTGATTTAGATAATAACCAACCGTGCTGGTAACCCCACAATTTCCGGTAACTCCACCAAGCGTAGCATTTCCACATGTCCACGTAACCTTTAATCCACTAGTAAAACTTACTGGTTCTTTATTTCCAAAAATACGCCACATATTATTTTCTTGAGGACTGTTGTTGTATAATGTAACAGCATAAAAATCAGAACCGGCTGGTGGGTTTAATCCATTCCAATTGAAAGAACTTTGAAAGGCGTCTTCTGTGCCAGAAGTATCTATACTTGCAGTACCCTCACCATTCAAATAGATACGCAATCTTCCTTCATCATATGTTCCTGTTCCAGTCAATTCCAAAACAATATCCCATAGGGTTCCTGAACCGGATATATTAACTAATGTATCTTCAGCATATGGTGAGATAGAATCTGGCGAAGGATAACTTGCATTTGGTGCAATAATATAATGAGCATTTCCATTCCATGCTGCGGCAGGAAATTGATTTGCGTGCCAATAAATATCGGACCAAAAATTAATAATCCCACCTGTTGGATTATTCATTTCTACAACCATACTATTAGTCCAAGGCATGGATGTATAAAATTGTTCGCTATAACCAACATTACCATCTACTTGAGTTCCGAAACCCATATAACGAGTTATAAGTCTGGCAGCGGCATTTATGTTTCTAGCGCCCACTAAATCTTGTAATTGAACAGATGGAATACTAGGAGTAGTTTCTCCATCTCTAATTACAGTCAATGATTCATCACTGACACTATTATCATTAAACTCTCTAATAAGGCTTAAATCATCTATTTCTCCACCACTTCCAGCGTAGGCCATCAAAACCTGACCGGCAGATGTTGCTGCTGTGCCAGTCGCCCCGGCAGTGGGCATTTGTTTAAAAGCACATAGGCTAGATATCGAATTTTGTCCTGTTCTGGAATTAGAAAATACTCCTCTGCTATTAGTTCCCCCAACATTATCATTAGGATTTTTAACTAAATTAGAACCTATTGTTCCGGGGTCAAGTGCAAGGTTGTAACCATTTGGTATCAAAAATCCTGATATATCACCTGAATAACATACAAGAGCTAGATTTTTATTTGAAAGTGTTGTTATACTTGGTGCAGTAGGTGCTCCTGATCCTGCCGCTTGTGAACTTGTTGGCCCAGATGTACCACTAGCATCGGCCACCTCAAAAACATATCCAGATATACTTCCAGCACCGCCACTGATAGTCCATGAATAACTTGAAGGTTCATCATCACCAGCAGTTTTAGTATAAAGACAAGCTATATTAGCTGATGAATCGCATACTACCTTTGTCCATCCTGACGATACATTCCATGTAAATGGACCGCCACCAAATAATGCACTTCCCCAAAAATATAACTGTTCGCCTGACTGGGGATTTGGTACGTTAATTATTGTAGCTGGCGCAGGATTACCACCAGGATTTCCGATATCTGATGGCAACGCTACCTGATCAATAAAAGGCATTGTAGTTGAAGCTGGTAAAATGGCTGCTTGAATAGCTGTGGCGATAGTCCAAGCACCAGAATTAAATATTTGAGTATTTTTATATTCAGTAGAATAAAATCTTCCCATATCAACAGGCGTAAAATCTGATGGTGGGATATAAGCTGGATTTACTACCGGTGTAGCTGTTCCTGTTGGGTATTGCCCAAAAGCAGGATATGACCCAGGACCTACTGCGCCGCCAGTATTAATACCGTCCGCGCCCTGTGGTCCGGTTGGACCAACTGCCCCGTTTATTCCAGTTGTGCCGTTAGTTCCAGACGGCCCTGTCGGTCCAGATGGACCTGTCGGTCCAGTTGGTCCAGATGCCCCAACAGATTGTCTATCTATTGGATTAGTGCCCTGATTAACCGGCTCCCATGCAAGCAAAGAACCAGATGCAACGCATACAAAAATAAAAGCTAATAGAAATCCTTTTAATTTCTTATACATTGAAATAAGTTACCTTCCATCTGAAAATGACATTGGCTGTTGTGCCGCTTTGTCTTGCAAAATATAGAGTTGAATTTGAGCCGGATTGAACATCTTCTGTAAAAAGAAGAATTTGATTATCTCCCAAGTTAATTAATGGGAGTGTGTTTACATAAACTATATTAGCGGCCACTGCTGCTGATACTGTTCCAAAAGTTCTACATCCTGCATCAGAATCATCAACGGCATCAATCGTCATTTCGAACCCAACATATAAAGATGTATCCCAAGTAAAAAATGCTGTGTTATCTGTAGTACCATCACCTGTAATGATTGTATTACCTTCAATTGGTCCTGTAGTTAAAGTAGAAATGCTAGGTAAATTAAGTACCGACGCAGGAACCTGCATAGAAGTGTTGGCCTGAACGATATAAAAGGTATCGTTAGGGCCAACACTATTAGCGGTTGGTAACTGAGAAACTTTAGACGATCTTGTTGCCATTCTAAATCCTTAAATCAAAAGCAACTTATTGAGGAAACTGTGTTGTGTTTGAGCCTGCTCCGTTGGCAATCGAACTCATAGCAACCAATGTCTCGTACTGAACTCGTCCTGCACGTCCACCAAGAGTAATTGTGAATACTGCACCAGCGCCAGAGTCTACTGCTGTGCTGAATGTTGCAGATGCTTCAACTGGAGTTAGAGTTGCCCCTGTTCCGGCTGAGTTTGCTCCTGTGTTTGCAAGAATAGTAACAACAGTATTTGTTGCGCCAGCAAATCCAGAACCGAATCCGGTTACTGTTACTGTAGCGATGTTTCCTGCTGCATTAGTTGTCAATGTTGCGGTTGCATTTACTGTTCCGTTCGATAGAAGAACGGTATCTGTGTTGCTGTATCCACCGCCAGCAGCAGTGATAGTAATCGATGCTACTCCGTTACCTGTTGGTAATCCACCTGCGGTCTTTACTGCCTTAACAGTTGTTGAGTTAGCTCCGAATCCTGAACCAGCAACAGTGATGATTGCATTTGTTATAGCACTAACTGAGTTAGTAGTAATAGTTGCGAATGCGTTTGCTGTTCCGTTTGAAATTGTTAGGATATCACCATTGTTGTATCCATGAGCACCGGTTACAATTGTAACTGCTGTTATTGCCGCATTACCGTTGCTGATAGAAGCATAACTTGCATTAGGGAATTGTCCACCTTTACCATTGATGATAACTGATGTAACATTACCTGATGAATTTACAACGAGTGTTCCGAAAGTGTTAACTGATCCTGTTCCGCCGGTAATATTAATTACGGCTGCGTTTGTATATCCTGCTCCGCCGCCGTTTCCGACGTTAACGGCTATAACTGGTCCCAATCCTGCGGTACGCTTCAACCATCCAATGTGAGCTACTTTACTGATTTCGCCATTTTGATTTGCATATGCAGGAAGTCCTACACCAAACTGACCAACAATGTCGGCACCGGCAGAATCCGCAAATGCGCCCGGAGTAGTATTGTTGAACATAGCTGTGTTGTTGGCAGCAATATTTGCTTTACCGCTTCCGGCATTAAGTGATTCTGCTAACCAATTAACGCTATTTGCAGCGTCATCTGTGTTTTTCCATTGAGACATGTGGTATACTCCCTACTTTGTACAAGTATTTAGGATTTTTTTAACTTTCCCATCTGCAATACCGGTACATTATTATTCTCAGCATTCTTACGGTCTTGGTGGAAAATCTTGTTATATCTATGACGAAATTTGAAGTTTGTGCTTGGATTTATTGGCTCAATCTTACCTTCCCCGCCGACAGCCGGTATGGTTCCTTCCGGCTTATCGGTGCGCCAATTAAAGTCCCGAAATCGCTTAATCTTCATTCTTTTCTATTTCGCCGTGACGCTTTTTATATTTGTTTTTAAAATAATCTTTCATTACGCCCTTTTTCTTAGGGTCTTTCTTATCGCCCTTTTCTTTTAACTTATCTGCAATGCGACCTTCTTCGAGGGCTTCACCTACATGCTCTACGGTGTGTCCGCAGTCACGACATTTAAAAAGGTTCTGCTTCTGAGCATCATGCTTATGTAGCATTGCATTGTGATTGCCACATGACGGACAGCTTGGCTCGGCATCCTTACTGAATATCAACTTTGCTTTTGGATAAAAATTCAAATCCTTGAACTGGTTGTTATTACGGTCATGGACTGCCTTCTTTGATCCGAAAGCTTCCTGAACATCTTCTTTCTTTGCCACGTAATCAGCCGCCTTTTTGGAAACATCCTTACATGCAGCGTGGTAACCATCCATCATTACTTTACCCGAAACCTTATGCCCTTCACCACAACTCTTACACTTGACGCCTAGCTGTGTCGATGGTATATTAGCCGATTCCTCGATATCTTCCTTAATTACTTTTGCGCCTGCCTTGATGTGGTGAGGAAAGCATTCATCACAAACCTTGTACTTATGACCCATCATTTCAAGCTTCTTTCCGTTTGGTGGAAGCTTACAAGATTCTTCTAGGTCTGCATGGTCGGCCTTGCAAGCAGTTGACTCGCAATCACAATGAGATGATTCTTGAAGTATTTCCTCTCCGATAGCCTGCATCAAATGGGCATGAGACTTCTGAGAATGTAGCTGCATCTGAAGTTTTCCTTCAGGCTTCAACGAAGCGTGCTTCTCTAACCACTTGTTGGCGATACGTGGGGAAACCCTCTGCTTTTGTCCATTGGCATATTCTACTTCATGGAATTGAGGCTTAACTGGATTTTCGATTGATGGCTTAGCTAGGTGGGCATGAACCTCTGCGGCTCCTGCGGCCTTCTTCATCTGCATTACAATGTTCTTATCTGCCTCATCTTCTACTTCGTGTGCTGGAGTACCCATCAACTTGGCTCTAGCAGCCATCTTTGCAGCATGTGCAACAGGGTCTTTAGGCGGACGCCCACGGCCTCGGCGCATTGCTTCATCTTCTGATAGAATGATACGGTTATATGTTTCTGCTGCCTTGCTGACTGCCATGTTAATGTCCTCTTTTTTATTTAGGTTTTTAGCCTTTAATTCTTTTACACGTTTTTCATAGCCTGCATCATCCTGTTTATCTCTTTCATTAGCGGCCTTAAGAGCATCCTTAACTCTTTTTGAGAATTCTTCCATTATTTTCTTGATCTTTTTACGGCGCTTTGATACACGGTCAGCCAGCATTCTAAATGACATTGCATCAGCAGATGTGCCGCCACCCCAATTTCCAGGCATACCAGTTGAGCCGCAATCTTCCTTAAGCATGTTCCACCATATAACCTTGATATGCAGTTTTTCTATTTACAGAAGTATATACACTCTTTTCATTTAATGAATTTTCTGTACAGAATTTTCTAAGATTTTTAATTATTGAAACAGTTCCATTTGGATGGGTTATTTTATATACCTTTGAACGGGCTTCGCTTGTTCCGGGATATTTTCTCCCTGTTCTTTGTTCTGACCATAATTTTCTAGTTTCCGGTGATGGCACCCAACCTGTTCTACCATCTCCACCATCTAAGATATTATATCCAGATTCAACACAATCAAATTCTTTGATATATTGTTTTTCCATTTTCTTAGATAGTTCTAAATCATCAGTCTTCAATAAAATAATCTTATCAAATGAATCTATCCCATATTTTCTTATAGCAGACTCCAATTTATGGCAATGCCCAAATTGATTAATTGCATTCCACTTATGTTGTGATATACGAGTGCCTAATGTAGTCGAAGTCCATCCTACATAAGATTTTTTTGAAGGTGATATTAATCTATAAACCAAATACATATTACTGTCCAAAATGTTTATCTCTCATTCCTTTCTCGCGCTTGACTTCTTTCTTTTCTTTTTTGTTTAATACTTTAGACATATTTGCACCTTTGATAACCGCCCCATCATCACAACCCATAGTTCCAGGATTGGCACCAACTTCTATTAAAAATTCTTTAAAAGTCTTCATTATTTACGACCTTTCATATAAGACTTAAATGATGGATATGGTGGGCACTTCTCATGTACTGGATACTCACCCATCTCTTTCTTAGTTGGCCCCTTTCCAAGTGGTCTATCACATAGATAACAAAGACCTGTCTGGTCGTGTCTTCTAGACATATCTTCTGTATCAGGACCAAGAAAAACTTGTTTCCCATGACTAGAATCAAATCCGAATTTATGATCACTTGGAAATTTCATTTTGGAACGTTCAACTTGCTTGTCAACCCATTTCATCAAACTTTTATCATTCTTATCGGCTTCATGATTCTTAATATGTTCCCAATCAGTGCCTCTAGGTCTGCCATTAACCCAACTTTTGTTTTCTTTTGCCATGTTACTTTTTCTTCCTATTTGTTAGGTCTATCTTAAGATGTGCGAATTCACTACCTTTCTCTGGTTCAAACTGTATACATTTTTCACAAGGATGAAATGCTGGATTATGACATGTAGTTTCAGGTGGAATATCATGATTCCAAATACCGTGCTCAGGACAGTGGTGTTCGCAGCTACCCCAACCATCGAATGCTTTCATAGCATCCATCTGTCGGCGTCTATCAGAGCCAGTTCCTTTGGCCGCATATTTCTTTAAGATTCTCTGTCTACGAGTTTCCTTCTCTAGGTCTGGTTCATGAGCCTCGCTCAATTCTTCTCTCAAACGGTCGGGGTTTAACCCTGATTGCTTTACAATCTTATTCACCATCGGAGAATGAATCTCTTGGTTATCTCCATGGCAGAGAACAAAGTTTCCTCTACCTTCTTTGGACATAATACGATGAGAACCAACTGTTCGTTTATGGGTCCAACCGTCTCTCAAAAATGCTTTATATAACTGCTTTCCCTTAACCTGTGGCAACTGTTCTTCCGTAACATACTTGTCTTCAATATATTTGTTATGAAGCACTTTAAGCTTGCTCTGACCTGGAGTTACTTTAGCATACTTCTTTACAAGTTTATCAGTACCGATGAATCCGGCCCCATGTTCCTCATTACACTTCTCACAAAATCCAGATACCTTGGTTGTCTTAGGATTAGAGCATCTACATGTCATATAGATACTTCCACATTTTTCACATGCTAGGCGTTCATCATGGTCTTCGCTCAAATTCTTACATTTATCACACAAACCAATTCTAATCAACGGATGTTTACAAGTGAATGCACAACTGAAATTATTGTATATCTTATTGCATTTGGTGCAAGCCGATGCATGATGATTAAACTTACTCTCTTCAGTTACATCAGTTACATGAGTTCTATCAGGATGAAGCGGCCCCTGTTCGTAAGTATCAGTAACCTTGAGTCTGGTGTGACAAGTTGGACAATCCTGCTTAGGATATCTAGATTCATAATGCTTGTTACATGGAGTGCATTCCAACTTATGAACCTTGATGTTCTCGTGGATAAAAGAATTTACTCGATTGAATGCCCACTGCTCGGCTGTTAGAAATGTCTGGTTCTGCTTAATATACCATTCATCAACAGCGGCCTCATAAACTTCTCTCAACAAGTCTAATTCAATACCAGACTTCTCAGCCTTTTCTTCAAGTGCCTCGGCGTCTTTTTCTGGAACAACGTTCTCCATTCTCTCAAGATATCTCTGAAGAAATGATACCAAAAATTCTTCTGATATTGTTACTTCTTCATGCATCGATTCGTGTTTACAAATTAGACACTTCTTATCTGGATTGCCGGAACCTACATGGTTGTCATAATGATTATCTTCAATCTTCTTGACTGCTTCTTCGCTTCGAAAGGTTCCCTTATGATCTACAAAACCGTGATGAACTTCACCCTTATCAATAGCCGATGCAGGAAAATGGCCTTTCTCGGCCAATTTCCACTTGGCAGTTATGTGGTCATGAATTGGCTCTCCAAGATGCTTTTCAGTATAAACGTTGCCCTTGTGCTCAAGAGCCTTCTGCATTCCATGATAACCATCTTTCTGATCATAGCGGCCCCATACTTCATTGCCTCTTGCGGCAGAAGCACCTAACAACTTAGCTCTGCGGAGATTCTCTGCACGCTGATATGGATTTTGAAGTTCTTCCTTGATAAGACCTTTCTTAACCGACTTCATAATCTTCTTGCTCTTACTCTTAAGAGCATCTGGTAATGAAGCTTCGAAGTCTTTGTGGTTACCTTCCAAGGCCCACTGGCGCATCTTAGTAGCAGATAGATCATCTCGTGGAACTGATTTGAAATTTACTGATTTAAAATTGAAGTCCTTACCTTCACCAGACTTCAGCATCTCTTTGTAACCCTTGATACGGTCTTCACCAGCCACAAGAGTAAGGTGGTCGAACTTACCGTTCAATTCCTTAGCTACGTCATATGGGTTCTTGGCTTCTGTCTCATGGACAACACCGCCAAAAGCCTTCTTCATTAACTTTATTTTTTTATGATAGGGAATAGGATTCTTCTTTGTACCCTCAGAATGAGATACAAAAACATGAGGTTTGCCGCCGACCAATGCTGCATGGGAACGAATCTTATCGATTAGAACTTGATGACCAGCATGTGGTGGATTGAAGCGTCCAAATCCAATAACAGCATGAGAATCTTTCTTTTCTACAAACTTGTTTTCTTCAAGACCTTCATGAAATCTCAACACTGAATGAATATCTTTTCTTGAAAAATTTATTCTATCTGAATTATCTGGATGACCGTGTTTAGAAATGTAATCATTAACTTTTGAATGTAATTTTGAGGTAGAATAGAACTTGTCATCGTGACCGATGAACCCTTCATCTTCTTCTGGAACTGGTCGTACTTTAGCAGCTTTTGCTATTTGACTATGATGTATATGCGGATTATTAGCCAATTCTGGATAATCAGATGCTTTGGCAATTTGCTTCTTAACTTTTAATTCACCATCAGGTCCAGTAACAACACCGTGGCATCTGATTGCTTTCTCTTTATGAAATGGAGAACTATTGGAACCGCTTAAGTTATAACCTTCGTTGATTTTATTATTGATGGTAGGCTTGGTATCAATCTTATTCTTAACGCGGGCAACGCCATTAGGTGACTTCTGCTTCTTAGCCCCCTTTACTTGGCCAAGGTCAGATGGTTCTGCTACAGCGTTGGCTCCCGAAGGAAACCCAATATCTTCTTTAAATGTTCTCATAATAGTCGCAGGATTGCTGGCTTAATCTAATAAGCGAAGTCTTCCGCACAACTATTTATGGAATATTTTACTTGAAAGGGACTATTTTACCGGCTGAATTAACCAAATAGGCATGGAACGTTATGTGAGGATATGAATTGGAGAATCGAATGAAGGCTTTGAGATTAGTCTTTGAGTCTTCGAACATCTGAACAAGATTATAGTTGCCGGTGGTTAGATGCTGTTTGATAACTCTTACCTTGCGGGCAGCGATGACAGAACCAGAGGCACTTTCATTATCACCAACGCGAGCCACATACATCTGATCTGTATCAAGACCATGCTTTCTGAATGTGGATAGAAATTTGTCTTTATCGTCAAGGTCAGGTCGGGCCGTTATAAGCAGAATTTTATCGTTAGGTTCGCGCTTCTTTTGAGCAATCAGTTTCTTGGCTAGATTTATTGTGTGGACGATGGGAACAGAAGTTTCAAAGAAGTACTCTGCCGATGCAAATTCGGTCCAATCATAAGACTCACCTTCTTTTAACTGATACTCTTGAATCTGTTTAGAATCAAGTCTATTAACAACCTTACCATCCTTTATAACTAAAGTTCTGGCTTTGGTTCGAAATAGTGTATCATCAATATCAAATGCAGTCAGAGTGGCCATTATAACATTTTCTCAGGGTATAATTCCTTTGCTCGGTTTAGAAAATAATCGTATGCTTCATCAGGAGTCTTCTTGGTAAAATCTTTATCGGTTGAAGTAACCCATGCCAGCAAACATATCGACAACATCTTACCTTGTTCTGCCGAAAGTTTATCAATATCTCTCAAACCTTCTTCTAGGGTATATTGTTTAAATGATCTCATTTAATATTACCCTTTCTCACCGGTCGCTTTCGATTGGTTCCCTTACGAGCACGCTGAACGCTGACCTTCGATTTACCCTTCGTTTTCTGAGCTACGAATGAAAGTCCCTTACCAATATGGAATGAATGTCTGATTCCGCGCTTACCAGCAGTCACTAAAGCCTTGTGGCCGCTTCTACCAACTGACAACCCTGAAATTCCATGGTTAGTTATATTAAGCTTCACTCCCGGAAATATTTTAACCTTCTTTCGATAACGGAAAGCACCCTCTTCAAGAGTCTCTTGTTCTTCTGATATTTCTATAAATTCCCTAAAGGTTAACATGGCACGGCCTCTAGGTATTTATTAAATCAATCTCCTGCCAGTTATCAACTTCCTGCGCCCAAACAATTACAGCTTCTTCCTTATAATGGTTGCGATATTTACCTCTAGGATAACTATATTCACCACACAACCAATTATAGGCACACTTTACATGGCCAATTTGGGAATAGGTCTTACCTATCTTGGTCCAATACTTACCGTTCCAGAATAGCTTAGTTATTTTATGTTGAATACGATATACTGTTACATTCATATTAAAACCATCTATGCCCAAATGAACCAAGCATAATCAATAAACCTAGTATAGTTAACGCAAACATATCACCTACAAATGGATGCCTATTATTTAAATCAATAATTTCCATTTTATACCTCGAAAGTGAAATTATCCTTAAAGAAGAACTTATTCTCTTTACCATAACCTCTTGGGTTACACATTACCCTACAGGTCGCGATGTTATAATCAAAAGAATTGTGAACATGACCATGACACCAGAACTTGATGTTAGGGTGGTTCCAGATGAAATTATCTAAGTCATTAACGAATCCGCCGTTCAATTCAGTTAATTGTTCGAAGCGGCGATGGATGCTCTTATGAGACGGCGCATGGTGAGTCATGACAATGTATTTCTTTGTAGGGAATGCCTCAACATCCATCTTCAAAGCTGCAATAGACTCGTTATAACGTGTCAAGACGTGATGAGGTTGTAGGAACCCATTTCCTTTTCTGATTTGAAAATAATCGTTCATAGAACGTTTACATTCCTGCATTGAAGCATAATCTTCTCTATTAAAATCAGTCCACATGGTAGCTCCGAATAGAACCAAATCAGGCGCAATCTCAGTAGCCTCATTTTCAAGTACCCTTATATTCTTCCACGGAGAGAAGATATCCCGCATCGACTTGATAACAGTATCCCAATTACCGCCATAGAATTCATGGTTACCAGCTATGATGAAAATCTTTCCAAACTTTTCAGAAATTTCTTCGAAAAATGAGCTAAAACGAGGTAAATTTTTCACTTCGGCAGTGTCACCGGCAAGCAATAAAACGTCTGTGCCAGTGAGGTTTGAGAGCATTTGACTCTCCAAATGAAGGTCCGATAGCAGTGTAAAGAGCATAATTTGTACTTCTCCTAAATACAGTATATCATAGAGGATGTTTTAAATCAAGATGCCAATTAAGCCAAAAGTTTTGTTCGTTCTTAAGAAAAAAGAGAATTATGAGCACCCAGAGCCGCCTTGTCGCCCTGAGCCGCCTCATCGTCCTGAACCACCTTGCCGCCCTGAGCCGCCAAAGCGCCCAGAACCGCCCCATAAGCCTGTTCCACCACCTAAGAAACCTGAACCACCAAAGCGTCCAGAGCCGCCTAAACCAGAGCCAAAGCCCGAACCTAAACCATTTAAAAAATAAAGGAAATCATCATGATAGTTGAAGACGGCGGATATGGAATGATGACTGGATTGTTGAATTCTGCAACATTTGTTAATCAAATGCTGATTAATGAAGGTGTAGATTCAAACCTTGTTGTCGTACATGACAATAACGACATAGACCGAGAAGTAACGAAGTACCGTCCTAGCATCGTTATTATCGAAGCCCTTTGGGTAGTCCCTGAAAAGTTCGAAATCCTTCATAAGTTGCATCCCAAGGTAAAGTGGATTATTAGACTCCATTCAGCTACGCCTTTCATAGCCAATGAAGGTATTGCTATGAAATGGATATTCGATTATTTAACTTATCCAAATGTATTCGTTTCATGCAACGATGAACGTATATTGGATGAGGTTCGATTTCTTGTTCAGCACAAATTTGATTGGACTCATGAAGAGGCTGCTAAAACGGTTCTTTTCCAGCCCAATTATTATCCACAAGACTTTCAATGGAAACACTTCAGTAGACATAAAGACACTATCGATATCGCCTGCTTTGGTGCCATCCGACCAATGAAGAATCAATTGATTCAGGCTATTGCAGCCATTGAGTTTGCTGATAGCATTGGAAAAAAGTTAAACTTTCACATCAACGGTAACCGTATCGAAATGAAGGGTCAGCCGGTCCTTCATAATATTGAAGGTCTATTTAACCATGTGAAAAACCGCTCCCATAACCTTATTGTCCATGACTGGTGCTCTCACGAAGAATTCAAAAAGCTTTGTGCTACAATGGATATGGCGCTCCAAGTATCTTACTCGGAAACATTCAATATCGTTGCCGCTGACTTGATTACTTGTGGTGTACCGCTTGTTACCTCAGATGAAGTAAGATGGGCAACCAGATTTTGCTATGCTGACCCTAATGATTCCAGAAGCATAGTTAAAATAATGAAGCGTATTTATAAGTACCCACAAATCAACGTGCTATTAAATCAATATTGGCTTAGAAAATTCTGTGAGAAGACAGTAAGAGTTTGGGATAAGGAATTAGAAAAGCTTACTGGATAGCTTGACGTACTACCCAAGAGGTTACATCAATCTGCTGACAGCCAGAGTTGAACCAACGCTAGGATTGCAACTATCGCGTACCTGAGATACACGATAGTTAGAATTTGGTACGCCTAGAGGGATTCGAACCCCCGTAACTCAGTAATCGGCTGAGTATTCTACCATTGAATTACAGGCGCAAAATTGTGGTCCACCTGATAGGAATCGAACCTACCGCAACGAAGTTCGTAGCCTCATCTCCGCGTCCAGCGGCAGGTGGATAAAATGGCGGAAAGCTGAGGTGTCGATCCCCATCCCGCTAAGGACCACTCGTTTTCAAGACGAGGTTGCGAGCCGTCGCAATTAACTTTCCATTCTTTATTTCTTTCTTAATTGAGCAGCCAACTTCTTGGCTCTCTGCTCCGTACCGAATCTCAAGAAAAAATACGTTGCAATAACTTTCTTGTTCTGTACTGCCTCAACCGCCCAATTCCCTTCATTGTATTTATCTTCTATTACATTGTAATTAACTTTGTTCATTCACCAAATACTCCCAATCGATATAAAACATCAAGCGGCACCCAAATCGGCCATAAAAGAGAAGTTATCATTCTATTCAAAAGCTTTCTATGAAAGAAAGCACATGGAACCAAATCTCCCCTAAAGCATCCTTCATTATGGAACGATAAAACAATACAAGTAATTAACGTCCCTGCAATATACAACTCTAATATCATAAAATTTGGCGGAGTTAGAAGGATTCGAACCCTCGGTCCCGGTAGGGACGGCCCTTTAGCAAAGGGCTGGAATAAACCTCTCTCCCATAACTCCATCTCCACAAATGTACTTCATTAAGTCATTGCTATCCATCTTCACTCCGACCGCCACAATCATCTTTCCTTCATGAAATGCTTTCACATGTGCTAGTTTCTCTTCCAACCATACCGAAGTTCCATCAGAAAGCAAACATTGCCAATGAAACATTATTTACCTCGAATATAAGCTAATACTAAATCACAAGCAAGTATTATAACATTTGACGAAGCTAATGTCAATAGTATAAACTGTTCCATTATTATCATTCTCCTAATACCATCTCATTGAGTATGGTTTATTTAAATTTGGAGCACCCACGAGGAATCGAACCCCGGTTTCTGCCGTACAAAGGGAGCGTGTTACCATTGCCACTATGAGTGCTTACGTCTACGTTTTCTCCCATTACCAATATTGCGACTTTTAAAAAATGGTGACTGGCTTTCACAATTCGGGCAAATCAATTCAAGATTGCTAGGCTTACTATTTCTAGAATCACCGTTAATATGATTTACAATCAACCTTAATGGCTTGTCCTGCCACTCTCCATTCATTCCACAGACATTACAAACATTTCCATCTTTCTCAACTAGAACTCGATATATCCAACGCCGGTCATCAATTTCATCCTTTAAAAGTCCCTTTTCAAATTTAATCCGATATTTCTCAAATGCGGCTTTAGTTCTTGATTCGCCATGACATTTTTTACTACAATAATTTCCCCTATCACAATGCCCTCGATCTTTAAACTTAACCCCGCAATTCTTACAAATATAGATTTTATCCTTAATTCCTTTATAATTCATATCCGCATCTCCATCTGTATTTATGTGAGATGCGGATTTAACTTGGGGTGAGTAACGAGATTCGAACTCGTGTTGATCCTTTCACAGAGGATTGTCCTAACCACTGGACGATACCCACCACTATTTCCTACCAAACAAAAACTTTCTTACTCTTTTAATATTCCTTTGTGACTCAGGATTATCAATTGATTTTTCTAATTCTCTTTCGTACAGACCTTTACACACCGGAGAACCTTCTATTATAGCACCGGGTGTCCTATGTTCAACCATTCTTTTAATTCGTATCACTCACTGCTCCGACCGCTTTATCCAATCTAACCACCACCGTTCGCGGTTCTGGAATCCTGAATGACTCATCCTGATTCTTCTGCCGGTTTTGGTCCCGCCATGCATCGCGGCCTGCTCGTGCCGCATATACAATCGACGGCGCATCAACCATATAATCTCTATTATCCACTGTCACTTCATAATAAGCCATAATCAATTACCTCTCATTAAAATATTGGACCGAGTGAGGCGAATCGAACGCCCGTCATCTGCTTGGAAGGCAGGGGTAATGCCATTATACGACACTCGGAAAATTAAAAACCCTCTCCACCTATTCCAGCAGAGAGGGTTTTGGTTAACGCAAAACTACGCTGCTAGAGTTATCTAACTCCGGTTGAATGAATTGTGCCTGTGCTAATTCTTTCCGACTTCTTTTTCATTGTTCTCTAGCTCCACTATTATTTAGTATACCAGAATGCTCTGGATGTGTCAATAGCAAATTAAATTTATCGACAAATTTCGACACCATCTACCCACATATTTGCTTCTGTGCCACCTAAACCGGCAGCGCCATAAGGTGCATCCTGATATGGAATTTCTGCATCATTAATGACAAGCGTATGTGTTCCCACCTGTTCATTAGTAGCAGAATTAATAGCAGTAAATGTTACAGTAATATCAAGTGTATCTATCGGAGTTTGTAATGCTCCAACTGCCTTGTAACCATTTGCTGTTGTACACTGTGCGTAGCTCGGCCCGTTAAATCCGTTAATCGGTGTGCAAGTTGGGCTGAAATTCAAACACATACTATTAACATAGTACCCATTACAATTTATTTTAACAGGCGGTACATTCTTAAGCTTAGTATATGATACCCCATCTACAGTATAAGACATGCTACTTTCATACCAGTAAACCGGACCTATCTCCGTCATCAACGGAGCAAATGTAAGTTGAGTTGAATCAACTGGATATGGTGGGTTACTTCCTGATGCTGGAACGGTTTGGGTAAGAAAAAACTTGATAGCACGAGCATCAGTACAACTTGGTAATCCTGAATTACCTTCAACATAAGTTCCTGAATCAACTACGGTGCCTGATGCAAACGCACTCTGTACCAAAGCAAAACAAATAAACAAGCTTAATATCGTCTTTATAATTATTTTTTTCATGATATTTTACCTTATTCATCCCCTTCTGGATCATCTAGTTGTGCTTCAAAATCAGCCGCAAGAATAGATTCTAACTCTGTTTCTTCAATTGGTGTTTGAAAAGTCTGCTGTGCTGAAACGGTAACTTCTTGACCATTACTACTCATCAATATAACAACTGTAGTCTGCTTATAATTTCCACTTTGAATGCTACCTTCCCAATCGCCCATTTGACTTGTAATAGGTCCACCGATAACCATGTATGTGTCTGTCACACCATTAAGTGTATATACAATAACATCACCATTTTCCAACTGAGATAATTGTTGAACTTGGGCTATATTGGGTTGCGGAATAGGTATTTCAACGTCTCCACCACCGCCACCACCGCCACCACCACAGCTTTGCCCACAAACAGCAGGAAAAATTCCCACCACAAAGAGCAGAGTCAATATTTGTGCATACTTTCTTAGATTCATAATTTAACTCCTTTTGTAAAATTATACTATTATTATAGCATAATGCTTACATTAGGTCAAGCCATCAATTTTCTTTAAATAATTAATTATACTCTCATGAACCGGTACAGTTGCTCCGGTCGCGTGCATTATGTTTATAGTAATATCACTTAATCTATTATAATCGCTTTCCCATCCATCATAGGCCCAATTATAGGCGCTTCTCATTAAAGTGAAAAGCATCTCAAGTTGCCCACCGGCTTCCTTAAGTGTCATTTCACCGTCAATGGCGCGGCGTTCGATTTCATTTATTTCTGGCCAGTTCATAATTAATTGGCGCGTTGGGGCGATTCTATTCCTACCATATCCACCCGCAAAGGTGGTGCTCTACCTTAAGCTACCGACGCATAAATTTTGGTAGACAGAGCCGGTATCGATCCGGCATAACTCGTTCTTCAGACGAGCGCATGAACCTTCATTGCTATCTGTCTATATAATCTTTGGTAGCGGATATGAGATTCGAACTCACAAAAACCGGCTTATGAGACTGGTCTGCTTACCAAAGCTATCCGCCACTGGTAACGGGTGATTGATTCGAACAATCTTTTCTCAGCTTATGAGACTGAGCGGCTTTCCAAAGCTACCCGCTATAATTATTTATGGTATTCCCTGTGGGACTCGAACCCACGATGTACGGTTTAAAGGACCGACGCTTTAGCCGCTAAGCTAAGGGAACATAAAATTTTATATTAGTTGGCGTGCTATCCATTACACTATTAAAATCGGTACTCGATGACGATTCTTCCAACTAATAATTTTGGCTCCGCCAGTAGGATTCGAACCTACATATCACTGCTTAACAGGCAGGTTCCTTACCGTTAGGATACAGCGGAACAGAATCTTTACAATCATCACATACTTCGTATCTTTGTTCCTTATCTTTCGAAGGACAACGACACTGTTCAATCACCTTTCCACATTTCGAACAAGATATACAATAATGCATTTTAACTTCTTTTTACTTCTTCAATTGCTTCTGCCAAAACAGCAAGCATTAATTCTTTCTCTGCGTTAATTCCAATTCCCTTCAATGAAAGAACCACATCATCTTCTATTCTAACATTCTTTATAAACTCTAAAACTTTATCTTTAAGCTTCTTTGGTTCTCTCTTATTCCAAGGCTTAAATACCTTCAATTCCTCTATCGATGGATACTTCCCACCAAAATTAATCGCCCTGTCATCCAATATAAATTCATGATGACCTTTGATATTCGTAAACTCAAGCTGGTATGAATACTCTCTCGGCATACCATGCTTCTCAAACCAATCAATCGCAGCATTCTTAAATCGCCACTCTGATGCTCGCGTTGAGAAAATCGCTACATCATATCCAGCATCCAACAAATCCATAATGAACTTAATTGCGCCGTCAATCGGACCATCATGAATCTCAGTCTCAGTCGTGAACTTTGTCTTGTATGCGTGCAAAGTTCCATCAAAGTCAACCAGTGCTCTCTTCCCCAACTTATTACCAAGTTTACTCATTTCACTTAAATCCTTCTCTTCCACTACCATTCTATATCCACCATTTATTCCCATAAAATCCTTTGGTACAGGCTAAGAGAGTCGAACTCTTACTCCTTTCGGAACTAGTTTTTGAAACTAGCGCGGCTGCCGTTACGCCAAGCCTGCACATTAATAGATAGAATGGCCCCCATGCCGCCTACTATCTGCTCCACGCTCCATATAGTGCTGCGCGGACTTACCCATGCTAAACTTTAGTGTTGCGCCCTTAACCAACCCATAGGCCAACATATTCTGCATCGCCCATTGATGCCCTTCCGAGTTCTGGTGCAAGGTGGGTGAATCGAACACCCTCTGCGCATCGCGCTACAGTTTTACAGACTGCTCCAATCCCATTCTGGCAACCTTACATAAATCAATTATAACATATTCTATAAACAAAAACAAGTGGTGCTCTCTGTGGGACTCGAACCCACGTTAAAACCGTTTAAGAGACGGCTGCAATTGCCACTATGCGAAGAGAGCATAATCTTTTACGAAGGCTCCGAGAGCATCCATCTCGGCATTTAATAGTGACGCTAGGTACACTAACCTTCTTCGTTGATAGCCTTAGCTATTCAATTCTTTGGTACTCCGTGTAGGAATCGAACCCACATACCGCGCTTATCTGGCGCTTAACCGGGCATAAACCGGACGCATTACCGTTATGCTAACGGAGCACACTAATAGTTTGGCGGTCTACCATTAACCTATGACCATCTCACGATGCTCAGTGGGATTCGAACCTCACATTTCCAAATAACACCGGAGCGTGCGACCATACACCACATAACGAGTACGATTTTATAACCGCTATAGCAGTGCTAAGCTGCTAGTTCACAGTGACGTTGTTTCAAGTAAGGCGTGCCTATTCTTGAAGTGGGGCGTTACGGAAGGAATCGAACCTTCGCGCTCCGAACTTTGGTACGAGATGAGAGAATCGAACTCCCCTAGTCGCCGTGTAAAAGCGATGTTCTACCAATGAACTAATCTCGCATACTTAAACTTGGTCGAGGTAGGTAGAATCGAACTACCGCTACGGGCTTCCAAAACCCGGATGCTACCACTATATCATACCTCGAAAACTTTTGGCCTGCCGAACAGGATTCGAACCCGCCTAAACTCCGGTAGAAACGGAGTGCCTAATCCAATCGAGCCACCGGCAGAACTAATTAAAACTTAGAATAACCGTCATCAAAATTATGGTAACCACCGTAGCAATCCCAATCATGATACAAAAACTTTTTCCCAAACACTTCTCTCTCCACTGACTTCTGCCACCACCAAATCCGCTTCTTACATGCATTACAAATTTTCATAAAATCCTTTGGAGCTTCCTGTCAGATTCGAACTGACGAAATACTCGTTTTGCAGACGAGCGTGTTAAACCTCTTCACCAAGGAAGCATAATTTGGCGGCTCTGGATGTTTACGACACATCATTGGCCCCTCAAATCGGGGCTGTTTTCCGCTTTCTTTAAACTACAGAGCCAAACTTTGTGGTGGACCGTAGGAGAGTCGAACTCCTCTCTTCCCGGTGCAAGCGGGAGATAATCCCAATATACTAACAGCCCACAAATAAAAACGCCGATATTCCTTTCGGTTTATCGGCGCGGTTTCCTTCTTTAAGGCAAACGTTAACCGATAAAATCCACTCTTGCTGGCTTATTTCCGGCGACTATATTAAAACAATAATTCGGTTTATTTTGCATCTTCTTTTCCTATCTGTATTTAGTATACCAGAATGCTCTACGCTTGTCAAGTACTAAAATATACCAAATCGTCTTAAAATAAAATAAATGTTTCCAAGCACAAACATTACGAGCACTGCATCATCTATTCGTTTCATAAATTTGGCGGCGTTGTGAGGGAGTCGAACCCACATCCATTGTTTTGGAGACAATCATTCTACCATTGAACTAACAACCCGAAACTGGTGGGCGGCTGTGATCAAACACTAGGCTAAATGCCACCGCCCTCAAACTGGTACAGGTGAAAGGAATCGAACCTTCACGGATTTCTCCACTGGTTTCTAAGACCAGCGCGGCTGCCGTTACGCCACACCTGCATAAAATCAAATACTATTAACCAAGGCAACATTATAAACCAATCGTGCCAACTACACTCGATATACGTTATCTTCTGAGTTGGCCCATCGCCTCTTGGGTAATACAAATGTTTGGCTCCTCGACCTGGACTCGAACCAGGATTCTCGCTTTCAGAGAGCGGCGTCCTACCATTAGACGAAAGAGGAACAAGCAATTCTTTTCTTTGTCCGTATGCGATGGCAGTTGGCGCATACTACTTCACATTTCTTAATCTCTGCCTTCAATCGCTTCCAACCAGTATTTAGTAAATGAGACACATTCTCCAATTTATCATCTTTCAAATGGTCAAAATCCATACATTCTGGCGGATACTTATGCTTACAATCAGCACACTTAACTTTCTTTAACGCTGATACAAAATCTTTCTTTATATTAAAGTGCTTTTTATTTTTCTTTAAATAATAGCTCTTATTTCGTTCATAATGACTTTTATTCTGACCGCGAGTACATGACTTACATCTTGATTGTTTCCGGCCAGCAGACTTATCTTTCCAGTTAAAGTCTCTCCACAAAAGCTCTTTTTCACAACCGTTACAATATTTGCTATTCTGATGCATTCATAATATTTAGAGATTTGAACTTTTCAAGAGATTCAAAGTGGTTCTTGAGGCTGGACTCGAACCAGCATTTACATCGGTTTCAAAGACCGGATTCCTACCATTAGAAGACTCAAGAATAAAATTTAGTCAACTTTTCTCTATGATTATTTATCTCTTGTTCTACCTTACCATCAGGCCAAATTTTGTAAATATCTTTATTTAATTTTCTAGCAATCCTGATGGTCATCCATGTTCCTGACCGCAATTGCTCTCCATAAGTTAATGGAGTTGCAATAAGAAAATCAGTTTCCTTTACAATATCCTTATCCCGAACACCATAATCTTTCGGTTCCCTTATCTCATCATAACCTTCACAAAATGCTCTATATTTGTCATTTTTGGGTGGATGGACTACTATATATGAGTCATCGAAATCAAGCAATATCATATGAAACTGCTGGTCGGCTCCTACACAATCTCCATGATGCCCTTGTAACTTTCCAAGACAAGGACACTCATCCAAAAAATCAGACAGCAAATCAATTAACTTTCCAGCCTGTTTAGGCGTCATTCCATGCTTCGTACCGGTAAATCCAATCTTCATAAATTCTTAAAATTACCACCGATTGCAGTTTCAAACATAGCCTTTGCGAACTTTCTCTCTGGTCTGTAAGATACTCTCTGAACCTCTTTTAAAATTACATAATCAGTATATGGAGTATTCATCATCCAAGTTTTAGCTTCTTTAATTGCCTGATTGTGATCCATAAATACCGAACTTTCTAAATGCAAAAATCCATTTTTATCTTCATATGCTACAATAAATTTTTGCCCTTTCATTTTACATATTATACTCGTTTAAACAGAACTTGTCAAGCGGCCACAACCAACGCTTTTTCATCATAAACCAAACTCTTCAACCACTTGGCCACGCGCTTGTTTCTCCATCGGCGCTTTTTCAGGTCCATCATAATCAATCCAATCGGCCAAAAAACATCCTTCTGTACCGGATGCGGGAAGCAATATTCTGCTCCGAATAATTCCATCCCAATTTCTTGTGTCTCGGTGATTTTCAACTTCTCCACTTCGTAAACATCTGCCAAGAACAGCAAGCATTGGTCAACCATACTATTTTTCTGTTGTTGATTCATCAGCCAAATCCTCGATTGATGGAAGGTCGCTTTTGTTTCCTATCTCGGTTCCACACTTGAAATGAAAGTACATATAAGAGACACCTTCTGCATGACGTATCTCAATGGCTACTTTCTTCTGGAACCACCAAACTCGCTTTTCACAATATAGACAACTTTTCATTACCAATACCCAACTAACTGTAAAATAATGTTCCCAGCTTGTATCAAAAGAGCAACACAAAACAAAGTCATTGATACCTTCCATTCCCAATCATCTTCTTTCTTCCATAACCACATATTATTGAAACGCCTTGAACCTATCTGTATCAAATTTAGGTTCCTCTCCTGCTTTTAATGGAGTGTCATCAACTAAAGCCTCTGATGCACTCTGTTCACAATTGTATAGCTTCTGTTTATCCAAATCCACGCCAATAATAAATCTTTTGTTAGCCAGCTTGGACATGTAACGGTTCTTCCACTGGATGAACATATACTGTCCCATACCTTCCAATTCTTCCGGTTGCACAATAGCGCCCATGAAGTCCGCTGTGGCCGGAAGACCAAATGACTCTGCGGTGTCTTCCATTCCCGGGTCACTGTTGGTAAACCCACTTCTGGTAAGCTGAGTAGCTGACCAGCAAGCATAATCGAACTCTACGGCCAATCCACGCAATTCTTCTGCTACCATCTTAACCGGCATGTAAGTATTAGTTACAGCAGCCGAATACTTCATGCGAGCAGAAAGAACAAGATTTAAATAATCAATATATACAACATCCGGCTTAAACTTTTCCTTCTGTTCAAGTTCATGCAACAGGTGTCTGAAATGAGCAGATGATACTGACGCTGTAGGATAATCCTTACAGATTAGCCGACCGGTTACTCGCTTCTTAAGGTCTGATATCTTGCGTATATATACTCCCTTCTCAGTAAGCTTGTAATCCTGAAATGTCATGTCTAACAGATGAAGGTCGATTCTCTGTTCGATCATTTGCCATCCCATTTCCATTGTTATGTACAGGACATTCTTACCTTGCAATAAGTTATATCCTGCCAGATGACACATAACAAGTGTCTTACCTACATTGATTCCGCCAACGATGATATTCAGAGTCTTCTTCGGAACGCCGCCATCGGTTATCTCATTCAACTTCTCGATATCGAACGGAATTCTGGCTTCCTTATTATGAATCAAATCCCATCGCTTTTCAGCATCGATAAAGAAATCATAACCAACGTGTGGGTCAAACGAGATACCCAAGGCTTCCTGAGCCATTGTGGGTATTGCATCTTCAGTGCGCTTCTTATCGTCGCCATTGATGATTGCCATACCATCAACGATAACGTTGAACATGGCACGCTTCTTACAATACTTTTCGGTATTCTCTACTAACCACTCAAGAGACTTTTCATCAGTCGCGAGCGACTTGATGAGGGTTTGAATTTCTTTAGCTTCTTGGTCGGAGATGCCCTTGGAGTTATCCAGTTCTACTAAAAGAGCCTCTTTGGAAGGAAGGGCGTGATACTTCTCAAAATACTGTTGTGTGAGGGTGAAAACCACCTTACATGTTATATCTTTGAAATACTCTTCTTTTAAATAAGGAATAACCTTTCGGGTATACTCTTCATTCAGCACTAGGTTTGATACAATTACACTTTCAATCATCTGTCTATTATAGCATGGTTATGGTTTAGGTTCAACCTTTGTAGGAAGACATTCACAATTAACACAAGGATATGTATAACCTCGTAAAGTTGAATCTGGATTGTTTATATTCTCAGGTAGTGTGGTAACCCATACTTTACCATCGTTAGTATGAAAACAAGTTGCTGGCAACCGGACGCATCCAGTTAACGTCAATACTCCAACCATAACCAATATCATTATTTTACGCATTTTTCAAGAACTCCTGTTCCTCATTAATTAATTCCTCGACGGAGAAGTTGTTAACCCACTTATACTTCTTAGCCGGTTCGTTCTCATCATGATATACATCAATCATCTTGTAGAATTTCAAATAATCATCGGCCAAAGCAACCATAAAATCACGATAGCCATTAGGAGACTTAGATAGAATTCTATTAACACACTTGCACTTATGACAAATGAATTGATACTCAGCTACTATATCGCGCCAACGTATTCGATAGATTCCATAAGGGTCCAACGAATTCTTATATCCACATTTGGCACAGCGGAATCTGGTAGACTCACGGACACCATCAATTTGAAGCTGAACGCCAGCCAGTGAATTGAGAACCTTATTCTTCTTGTATAGAAGTTCTTTTAATTTCTTATTCATCTGCACCTACTTCAATCGGAGCATCTTCCTCTTCTGTCTCGATTGCGCCATAGGAAAAATGCTTCTTACAATATACATCTAGCATATCAAGCACTTCCTTATTAAAATATTTCTTAGGATTCTTATAGATGACCTTCTCATCAATCAAATCATCTACACCCTTTTTCGACTTAGTTTTCTTAGACTTGGCCTTTTTCGACTCGATTGAAGCCTTTACGACCTCTGGCCCAAATAACACACGATATTTGCCTGCCACATTCTCAAATAAACCGGCATCGACGGCGAGTGGAAGTAAACCATAGTATCGGTCAAGACCGCCATCATACTTGATTCGGGTTTCAACAGTAGTCTTCTCGCGCGAAATTCTTGATTTCTGCATTTTAACTTTGATAATATTCCCAACAACTACATTACCATCTTTATCCTGCTTTTTTGAAAGATAAAGAGTCTGTGATGCAGTGTACTTCAATCCGCTGCCGCCCGACATTTCATTCATCTTAACGAATGTTCCGATAACAGCATAGACGTGGTTAGTGACAAGAAGGGCAATTCCAGCCTTGGCCAACTTACCATTAAGTGTACGGAATGCAGCCTTAAGCACCTGTGTACGAGTCATATCCTTGGTTTCTGAACCCTTAATACTATCTTCCAATTCCTTAGTGGTTGATAGTTGGCCCATAGAATCAAGTACCATCATCATAGGCGGACGCTTATCTTCTGGTGTCTTCAAGTACCCTTCAAGCACATTTAGAGCATGAGTCTTAAAATCTTGTACGGTGTATTTTCGTACAATAATAACTCGCGATGCGTCGATTCCTCTACTTGCAAATAGTTCCTTAGTTACTGCATCTTCCGAATCATAATAAACCACACCAGCATTCTTATTAGTCTCCAAGAAATTCTTGAGGATGCCCATAACATAAAAAGTCTTTCCGGCTGATTCAACACCAGCAAAAGCAGTTACCTTTGTAGCACAAACTCCACCATAAATGCTTGTAGAGCAAATAGCATTGAGTGCGTAACTACCAGTATCAACATATTGGAGTTTCTCATGAATGTCCGATACCAACATGGTATCTTCATCTTTCATATTTTTTACTATCTGCTTTAAAAATTCATTACCCATATTATTCATCCTTGAATTTGATATACTTTTTCTTGGTTTCGTCCCACTCTACATGGACCCATTTAGACTTTCGATACGCCAACTCTTTCTTATCCAATTTGCGACATTTACCCAACCGACGCATATTGTTTATGCGCTTCCATACTCCACGCAAAATCATAACCCGTTCTGCAAACTCTCCCCATGGACGTTCCTGTTCCACATAGAAACGACAAAAACATCTATAACATGGGTCATTGCCTATCATATGGTCGGCCCATGAATGTGTGCAATAACATGCATTCATTTTTTAAGTTCATCCAGTTTCTTCTGAATCTCGTTCTTGAGAGCCACGATTCGTTGTAGGCGATTGGGCCATTTGATAGTCTCGGTTTCTGGATTAACGGCGAGATTATCTAATAGAGAAAAAAATCTCTTTACGACAAAATCAAGAACCATTTTGTACTTGGAAACATCGCCCAATACGGCGAGTTGAGGCATCTGAGGGACAGGCTTAGATGGGCCATGTCCCTCAATTGAAAATCCAAAATCAACTAGCGGCTCTTCGCGCGCCGACTGCTCATACTCCGATGGTACAGCTATATCTTTTCTTGTTACTGGCATATTAACCTATTGGATATGGACCCCATAACCCATTGACGAAAATTGAACCATCTTCCAAAGCAGGAGCATCTTCACCAAATACCTCAGAGTATTCAAGAGCAGATGCTTTTTCCATAGCTTGAGTCAAATTCTCTGCTTCAATCTGAATCAACACAATTCCATTGATTCCAATCTGAACATCAAAAGTCGTTGTCTTCTTACTTGTTTTTGTTGCCATTCTTTTTCTCCCTGTTAAGTAATTTTTCTACCATTGGTGGGCCAAAAATAAAGGCCAAGAAAAACAACATCACCAATAGGCTTATAATTAGTTTAATGAAAAATCCGGGTGCTGCTACAAACGCCTTGACCGCCGCTTCCTGTTGAGTACAACACCATGCTATAACTGCATTTGGTACAGGAGTAGGAACGAACAATGGAGTCAATTGTGGTGATGAAACAGGAGTTGGTAAATTAATCCCCAATGGATTGGGTTGAATCTTTACCACACGCTTAATCATCTTCTGATGACGCGCCTCATGACCGGTTATCTTTTTATATAGAGCATATGTTTCTGGTGAAATTTCAGTAGAAGTAGGTGCCGCTGCTGGTGTTGCTGTATGCGGCTTGGTTGATGGTGGAATGTTTGTTTCAGTAAACGGCTGTTGAACAGCCTCTTGAGCCATCTTTTGTTCAACGGCGGCTTTGGTCAAGGCTTCATAAAATAACTCAGATTGAGATTCCTGTTGAGAACATCCAACAAACAGGAAGCATGACAAAATTAATGCTATCAATTGTTTATTCATATTTCTTCAACCATACTCCGTCAAAATTTTTCTCTAGTGCTTTGAACTTAGTCTTATTATATCCATACAGCACAAAGATGCTACCGAACTTAGCACAATCCTTAGCTCCATTAAACTTCAATCGTTTTCCAAGGCCGAACATTGCGCGGCAGGTATCATGGGCCTTTCTAAACCATTTTGTACTTATATCACCCTGTAACAAAAGTAATGAACTATTCTCATGCCACAAATATTCATCCGCTGCCTTTGATACCCACTGAATAACCTGCCCGCGTGAGTATGGTGGATTACACCACGTCGAACTTCCCCATCGTGATTCTAACCCATTCGAGTGCTGGTCATAATACATCTTACACAAAGCATTCTCTTTGGTAGCAGCCGCATCCAGATTGAAACAGAAAATATCAGTCAACCCATCAAAGACCCAACGCGGAGTTGTTTGTTCGTCAGATTTTTTGCTCATGGAGCTATCCCAACATTCCATTCATATGTATTTGGGCCATCTTCACCAACACAAGCTTGCTTAACAACTTGATCATAATCAGGTCCAAGCAAACGTCTTGCTACTTGGTCAAGAACCCATGCCTTATGATAATCGCCATCAATCCCACCAAATCTAACGATAAGATTAATTGCTTTAGCAATCCTTATTGCACTTTGAGTACATTTTTCTGGATCAGAATCCAGAAAATCAACCCATCCATCATCGTCAGAAAATAATTCACTCATGAGAAAAACCCTTCCAACGTATCTTTATGTTCTGTCTCCCATCCGATGGCTTCAAGGATACAGGACAGAGGCGATAAAAAACTCTTCTCAAACATAGTCTCGTGGTCTACATACTTTTCAATACCAAATTCTTTCGGCGGCTCGTTAATGAACGATATGACCTTATCCCTAACTGGATTTGGCATCTTCAAATATACGAATTTGATTTTCTCACTATCAGTAATCAACTGATAGTCTTTAGTCAGGTTGCGCTCTTTCAGCATCTTGTTAAAAAGAATCGAACCCTTGACTTGAATGGGCGTGCCCTTCTTGTATATATTAGCAGAATCCGTCCACTTTGTCAACCCATTACATGAACGTGGAAAAGCTATTTCTGTTACTGGTAAAGTCTTATGTTTTGTTTTAAATTCTTCAATAAATTTAATTAAATCCGGCTGCTCTTTATTCATGATTATCTTAAGAGCATTCTTGATGGCCACTCGGCAAGATGATGGAGTAGATGATTTAACTGACTCTAGACCAGTTATCTTTAGCTCCGGTTCCTTGTAACGGACACCTTCAATATCCCATGCATTTAAAGCATAATGCTTCTTACCGGTCCATATTCCTTTTCCGGCAATCGTCTCACGCTTCATTACCATTGTTTGGGCATAGGCATGGGTGTATTCAGCCAATTCCTTATAAGCCTTCTCAATGAATGGTGATAACTCTTTCTCACAAAGTTTATCAATCCAGTCTACAATCCGGTCGGTCTGAGAATCGTGATGCTGTAATGAAACCAGATTGGCCAATCGAAGATACATCGAATCAGTGTCAATTGCGATAATATAATCTTCATCTTTGGTTCCAGTAAGTTGGTTCAAATAATCATTCATCCGGCGCTGAACCCATTTAATAGCTACTTGACCGGATAGAGTAACAGACTCACCAAGACGCGGATCGAACCAACGGAAGTACTGATTGCACATAACCCCATAACCGGAATTAAGTGTAATCTTCAACTGGTGTTGCATATTCTTGCAATAATCTATCTCATTCTCCAATTCCTTAGTCTTGGTCTTCTCGTACTGCTTCTTAGCCTCAATCATCCGCTTCTTCCACACCACACGGTCATCGTACATCTTCTTCATGATGGCTGGATAGAAACCAAGCTTAGACTTGTCAAAAATATGACCGGGAGTTGCTATCGTATATCCCTTATCATAATATTGCTTATACTCTTCCTTTTCAAATTCTCCATTAAGAACTTCATCAACCGTAACTCTCTCAACACTTCCCTTGAAGGTTTCCGGCGAAATATTATACATCTGAATCAAGTGAGGGTATAGAGAATTCAAGTCGAATGAGACTACCCACTTATGCATTCCAAGTATCGGTTCCTTACAGAAAGCGCCTTCAATAGTGCCGCCCTGCGGACTCTTCATCTTTGGAATGACAATACCTTGCTTCATCAAATAGTTGTGGATAATAACATCCCACACGCGCGTAGGGGTGAAACAATCATCGAAATTTATCTTGGCATCATATGCCATGGCCATGACCAGCTTGATGAAACCTTTCTTCTCTTCAAGCTTATCAATAAGCACAATGTCTTGAATGTTATAATCAATGAAACCTTGGAAATCCTTCTCATAGAAGTCCTGCATTGACTTGTACTTGGAATAGTCGCGCTTACCTTCACCTAACTCGTATTGAGCGACGTGTTCAAGCTTATAGGATTCTTGCGGAGTGTATGAGAATTTCTTATATAGAGCGAGATAGTCAAGAACAGCTATACCAAATAACTTATACTCAATCTGAGTATGATTGCCAAACCCCGCTTGAAATTCACGAAAGGTGTACTGACGCCATGGACTCATCATCTTGGCCCACTGCTCACCAAGAAGCAATTCAATTCTACGGACCAAGTAGGGTATATCAAACCCCGATACGTTCCATCCAGTTACGATATCCGGCTGCCAGAACGTTTCATCATTCCATGCAGTAAGAAAATTCTTTAGAAGTTCTGATTCATCGATACACTTAACATACTGAGTATACTTATCGCTAGGTATATAATCCCCGCAACCGAAGACCAAATTACGGCCTCTTGAGCGAAGACCAATAACCGTGATGGCTTTGGTTGCATTATTAGTTCCATATGCTGCACCTTCTGGATTCAAATTAGGGAATCCATCTTTAGAGTCTACTTCGATATCAAGGTCCACTATTCGAATCTGATCGGCTTCGTATTTAATTGATTCAGGGGAATTGTCATAGATAAAAGTATAGATAGGCATCGCCAATCCATAGTATTCAAAATTATCAACATGTTCATAACGCTTGACGAACTCGCGCTGTTCCCAACTATTCTCAAAATCCAGCTTGGCCACTGGCTTACCGTCAATTGTTTTATAATCAGTCTTCTTACCGTTGGCGGGCACAAAAAGATAAGGACGGTAGGCAGTCCTGTAAGAGACTCGCTTACCGTCCTCGATTGCGCGAACTAGAATCTTTCCTTTTGAAATGGCTACATTGGTATAGAACTTACTCATCAATCCATTGTAGCATAAATGGGTTACTTAGTCAAGTCTAAAGACTCCAACCTTTTAGACATATAACAAATATCCTGAATGGCCATTAAATCAACCTTTTTAGTTTCTTTAACATACTCCAACTGGAGTTGACACATTCCCATCATCAAAGCAAGATACATAACGACTCTTTCAGCTTTCAATTCTTTATCAGGACTCAATTTAGTTTCTTCCATATTTATTACCCCTGTAGTATCAACAATGCGTCGTTTTCTTCTCGTGCCGGAACCTGCTTGGCCCAATGCGACCCCATAATATTTTGTACTGCTGCTGACCAATCTCCTACAGCCAGTGAAGCTAAGAAATGTTTAAATCCCAAGAGTCCTGTTCCCTGTGACGAAGACCCTTCACCCATCTCATACATCATATCAATCAGCACGGCCTGTCGAGTTTCTGATAGATTAATAAACCAAGGAAATAATTCCTTAGCTCTATCTATCAATTCTCCCACTCTTGCTGAGAGTAGAGTCATTGCTTCGTCAGGTGTAATGCCAGTCCTATAGATATTTGCCCAATCGTTGCCATGGTTATCTGCCAACATGCGCTTTTGGTCGAGCGTTAAAATGTTAATATGGAATCCATACCCAATTGTATCGGACCCATCAGTATCTTTATAGACTCTTAAGCGTAAACCTTCGTGAGCGGCTATTAATGAAACTGCATCCATGAAATATTACCTCATGGATATTTATCCAATTAACCAACTATACCATTTCTTAACTGGATTCTTTACTTCTTTCAATTTACGCGCCTTTGCAAAGGAACTCCCATACAAATGCATAAAGAATACAAATTCAAGAGTCTTTATCAATCCAAGTTCAAGATTTTTTGTTTTACCAATCTCTTTAACCAAAGTATCCATATGATCAGTTACAAGAGACGTTCCGCCACCTCTCTCCAAAAATTCTTGATATACATCCTCGGCGGTATGCCAAGGTTCTTTTTGAATATATCCATAAATCTGTTCTAATGCATTATTCATTTTGTACTCCTATCAACCAACTGCGCCACCGGTATTCCTCAAAGCTTCAAGTTCTTCCTGTTCATGTCGGGCAGACAGCAACGGCGCTCTATAGTCAATAATATGACCGGTCTGCGCAAACGACTCTTCATTACGACGAATACGGTCCAACACTTCATCCATGTGCAATGGAGTGTAGTTAGTCTGCTCTACACAAACGCACAGATACTTTGGGTCATTGATATAATTTGAATGTAGATGCCCATGAACGTTGCAATGAAATCTATCCGTAACATTGCTTGTATGCAATGGAATATGAGAAAATATAAACTTATCCACGAATACACGATATCCCATCACCTTCTCAAATCCGGCTGCAAGGTACATCTCTATATCAAAGATATCATGGTTACCCATGATAAGGCGCTTATGTCCATTCATCTCTTTTACAAGAGGAAGATATTTTTTATTGATAACAACATCGCCACCAAAGTAAACGTGGTCTTGCGGACGCACTACGGCATTATGCTTAGTGATAATATCATTATTCATTTCGTCAATAGACGTATACGGTCTAAGCGGAGTAATACCATCTTCACGCTTAAACTTCTCAAACGTATTACCATGACCTAGATGGTCATCTGACCTGAAAAATATATCAACCATTTTCCTTAATATCCCTTTCTACTTCATGCAACAAATCACAAAGCAAATCAACCAATGCTGCTATGCTCATTCCGAAATACCCCTTCAACTGATAATCGGCTGATTCAGTAAGCATCAAATTAACCATAGCCTTTGAATAGTCTTCAATAACTCTGAAATCTGTCCGATAAATGATAATCGGCTTTCCCTTAGCATAGGTGTAACCACACTCGAAACAAGTTCCAGAATCAGGGTCGGCTTGGTTCATACAGGCTAGAGTCATATCGGACCAATCCATGCCTTCAACATCCATATCAAAGATAGCCTTCGCAGTCTTCTCGCGCGGCTCATGATCCTGTGGCAGCCATACTTCATATCCTGCATTTTCCAATGCATTCTTTAGTTCAACATTGAATTGCCGCTCACCAATAGTAAATAATGGGCCTGCCATGTAAATTTTCATATGCTATAATAGCTCCGGCCTGTACCGACCTACCACGCTTAGAGCATGGAAGCAATTCTGCTTTGAGAATATACTTCCACCAAAAATCAACAGTCTCTTTATGTATATCACAAGCTTTTCTCCACCAATGCTACACAGATATCATGTAGCTTATTTCTATTAGGTTGCTCCGGTAATCCTGAATTCTTAGCCAATTCATAGAACTCGGCGTCAGTGGCGTTAGCATCTACCCATTCCATCAACTGTTCGTATGACCAAATACCTTTGCGAATACCAAGCAATTCTTCTCGGTCTTCCTTGCGCTCCACATTCATAGTTCCAGTGGTAAGCAATTCCTTACCCTGTCGAATCAAGCGAACTAAATGACTCGCGTGCTTGGTATCATACCCATACTTTGCTTCCAATTCTGCGCGAACAGGATTACGAGTCTTCAACCAAGTTTCATATTGGGCATAATGCTTGCGGGCATTATGATATGCATTTTCCTGTTGAAGCCTCTTTACTGCGTTATCATCAAGAGTAACCTCATTCTCTTCAACAAGCTTATTCAAGGCTCCGCGCTGATCTTCTGCAAGTTCTTTCTGAGGCGGCAGACCAAATTCCTCGCGAGTAGGTTTGTGGTCAGGCGGATTCAACAGCCACGCTTTATGGGTCTTGATTCGAGCAAGTTGCTGCTTTGCATAACCGGTGTAAGTATCCTTCACGCGCGTTGAAAGAAAAGCCTGTCTCAAAGTCTGCAAAAATTTGAATTGAGGCTCGCAGATAACATGATACTTTTCATCAATCCATAACAATTCAAGCACATTCGGATTGGCGTTAGCGGCCAATGCGAACCATTTAATAATTGAATAGATACATCCATCCGGCTTGCTATTAACAAGCTGGTCCATGCTTCTCAAGAATCCAAGTAGATAATCCTTTGGCGGCATACAAATACCTGTGAAATCAACATCACTGGTTTCGGTATTCAGGCCATAGCAAGTGCTCCCATGAATAGATAAGAAAATGGTTCGCATCTGTAGCCAACCAATCTCCTGCCTCTGGTAAAAAGCATCAAGAATTAACTGTTTTTTCTGTTCGAGAATCATGTATAGATTATATCAAATGTTTTAAAGAATGTCAACCCATTTTAAATTCAGACAAAAGCTTCATTATCAGTCGGGTCCGTTGGTCACTGGTTTTGCTTAGGTCATCGAATACAATTGCTTGAAGTCTTTGATAAGCCGGTGCTGCCTTGGTCTTTTCTTTATCATCCTTCGATACCGACAGTCTATGAATTTCGGCTAATTGCTTTTTCACTTCTCTTACGTCTATCATTTTAAAAACTTCTCCATTGGATTATCTTTCCATACCTGTAATATTTTATTCGATTGCCAAAAATCCTCTACACTGCCCTCATTGGCCCAATCGGGGCACTTTGATGGTTGAATAATCATATCAGGGTCATAGAACGGAACATTAGCCGGTGACAACAATGTTCCCAAAGAACATGTTCCACCAATGGAAACTTTACTTCCTCTTATTTGAAGTAACGGTGCTCCACCAGTCATGAATTTACGGCCAAGAGCAGCCATTACGTTTCTAACGGCAATATCCTGAATATGTGTAGAATAGGCTTCCTGAATAGTGTAATCCAATCTGCTTTTAACGTTGGTTATTGCGTTATCGTAACATTCCCCATATCGACAAAGTTCATCCAGAATTTCAAACGGTAGACTTCTCATGTAGATATAGTATGACTGCTCATAAAATGCTTTACATGCATTGATGAAGTCATATGGAACATAGGCGCGGTGAAGATACTTGGACGGCATCCAAGCCAATTGCCATCCATCTTTACCATACTTCTCATTGTAACCGGCGATTATATTATCTCGATTCTTACCGAAGAATCCCGGTCTATCTTCAAACAGCCACATTTTGCAACCCTCTTCCCAAATCAACTTCCGGTGAAATAGATTCTTTATGAGGGAATACTTCTACATGATCATTCTTAAAATATCGTGCGCCCACAATAAAATCATAATCGGGCTTACAATTTCTACAAAAAGTTAAATTATGTTCATGCCAACCCTTAAGCAAAACCGTCTTCACAGTAGTATCAGAAAATACTCCACCGCATTTATTACATACAAAATATCCTACTGGAAGACCTCTATTCTCAGAGATAGCTGTACGAATCATTAATTGAACTTCTCTGCGCCAGCCTTTAAGTATTTTTCTCATAATCAATCTCCTTAAAAATAAGAGGGAAGGCTTCGGCAGCCCTTCCCTCTTCCCGCTCCGCCAGCTAGTTACGTTCTAGCAACGATTAGTTTTGTTCGCGATAAAGATTAATGTAGTAGTAGAAAGCAGGATATGAACACTTGAACAACTTCATTCCGGCCTTCACAATCGCACCAGCTTCCTTACCATCAGACAACATGCTGCGAATCAACTCGAAAGCCTTGGCCTGCTTCTCAAGATTAGGCTGACGGCCACGCTTCTTGCCAGAAGAAACCGACTTGGATTTGGTTGCCTTCTTGACCTTCTTCGTTGCCTTGGTCTTCTTACCTTTTTTGGCTGGCTTAGACTTCTTAACCGGAGCAGGCTCAGGAGTAATCAGTACATCACCGACTTCGGCTGCTTCTGTAACTACCTCTGCACCAACATCTTCCACTTCAACCTTATAGTTAAAATTGGAGAATGTTTCCTTTACCTTGCTCAACGGAACGCCACGTTCCTTATTTGATGCAAGAAGATTTCGAACGTTTTCAACCATTGCCGGTTCAATATTCGAAATCTTTAAAACTTTACCATCGAACGTTTCTGATATACTTTCCATAATGTAACCTCACTTGCTAATAATTATACACGTTTAAACTTAATAAGTCAATAGGCAAAAAGTCCTTATATTTTCTTACCAATTTGGTACTTGGCTTGGAGTACCCAATCCTTTTTCTCTGAAAATGGAAGAATTTTGATGCGATTTAGAGACGCCATCGGCTCAAGATTCTGACCGGCGACAATCTTCACCAATCCCCAATCAGACAAAAGTTTGGCAATCGTGTTTCTGCGGCCTCTGTCTTCATCAGAGAAATCTGACTGTTTGCCGTCGAGTGAAAACAATTCTTTAAAATGAATGATTACGTACAGGCCGCGCTTATGTAGAATATGGACACTCTGATACAGCGTCTTGTCTTTGCGTGATGCAACACCAATTCTTGTTAGGGTTTCCGCAACCTTTAGGAAATCATCTTTTGATGGTAGAGTAACTTCCACACCATAGCCGTTAAAAATCTCAGAACTCATGTCATACCCTTTTCTAGTTCATCTTTTAATATTTTAATCTGTTCTTTCGATAAGATGGCCAACGCTTCGGCTGCCTTCTTATCATTAAAACCAAAGTACTTCTGCACCAGTTGCATATCACTGCTTTGTAGCTTTTTCGGCCACTTAGACCAGCGTTTTGCTGCTCGTATGGTATTTAGGAGATAGGAATATTGCAGCTTTTTATCCAAATGGGCCGACATATTCATCTGGTTAGCATACATCACCGTGTCGATGTAGAAACTCAAACCACGATTAACAATAAACGGAAGATATTGCTTCTGCGTTTCATCATCGAATATATCTTTTTTAGTTAAAGATATTGAATTGATAAAAGTAAATGGAGTTATCTCACTCATCTCAAAAACCTGTCATCAAAAAGAGTTAAAGAAACTAACGTAGTAAGAAGTGGAGTAAGAAATTGTTTCTGATCGATATAAATTCCAGCTACAACATAAAGAAATATTGAAAATACTAAGCGACCATATCTTTTCATTTGAATGCATTAAACCTCAACTTCTCATAAAATTTAACTATCTTCCTCATATCATCCAAAGAAGCATTGCTTTTTATTCTATTTGCGCGATTGCTAATCATAACAACATTACCCTTAACATATCCCAATTCAGGAATGATTCTATCTATCGACGGCGCGTTATCCTTCGGGCCTGTTCCTTCGTTATACTTCAATTTCAATCCCAATATCGGACAAATGACAGGAATAATTATATCATCTATAGTTAAGTCAAACGGAACCTTTAATGATTTTGCTCTAGATTTAACGCGAGTTAGAACATGTCTCTTATAATGAATTCCTAATTTTTTTCTCTTCTTAATCAAGTCAGCTTTCAATTCATCTTTATGGGCGTCATAATATTTTTTTCTGGCTGGTGCTTTTCTTCTAGAAATTTCTAGATTTTTACCCTGTTCCTTCATTCGTTTCCAATAAAGTTTATTATATTTGGTATTTGTCATACGGTCGCTCCTGATACTAATATTACCAGAAGTATTTATGCTTACTTAAAGTTACAATTAGCCATTATCTCAACAAGACAGGCAACCAAATTTATTTGATGATCAGCAACGAACGCTGCTTTATATTGATATTCAGCCAATACGACAACAAGAGTTGAAATATCTTGTGGCGCTTTCATCGTATCCGCTACCGTATCGTACAAGCGACGAAACACAGTACCCGAATCTGGTTCAATGGTTCCTACCCACTTTCGAATCTCTGAGAAATTCTTCTCTTTCATGAAACCAATTAGCTTCTTGAACGATTCATCTGAAAGCTGTGCAAGTATACCAGAATCAATCTTACCGCTGGCTGAGTAAGTCTGTAATTCATTAAGAGTGCGGCGGAAGTCAGGGAAATGCATAGTGATAAGTGCAGCTACGGCCTTTGGATCATAGGCTACCTTTTCAGTATCAAGAATTCCCTGTACTCGCTTGAAAAACTCTTGAGCCAATCCAGCCTTCTCTTCCTTGGAGATTTTGAAATTAACCAAAGAACATCGTGAGTGAATAGCATCAAGGATTCTATTCTTGAAGTTGCAGGTAAAGATAAACCCACAATTTTTCGAATAGTCTTCCATGAAGGTTTTCAATGCCGGTTGAGTTGAATTGGCATTCAACCAGTCGGCCTCATCGAAGATGACATACTTTCTGCCGCCCGATATGGAGATAGAAGAGGCAAATTGTTTCACCTTGGTTTCAAGGGTGTCCAGATTGCGTTCCCAAGATGCATTGATTTTAATTGAATCACAACCAATCTCATCCAGCGCGGCCAAGGCAACAGAAGTCTTACCCACACCCGATGTTCCATACAACAACAGGTTAGGAAGGTCTTTCTGATCAACAAACTTCTGGAAGATTGCTTTCAGATGCTTAGGGAGAATTGTGTCTTTTACTGTGCGCGGTCTGTATTTTTCTGTCCAAAGGAATTCATTACCAATCATTTCACTTACCTCTCACTTAGTTGCATAATAATCTTTCCAGTATTTTTTACCATCATCCAGATAAAATCCCCACTCCTGCTGCTTCGGTCCCATGATACAAAACGTTACAGTTTTTGGATTACACCAAAAGATGGAATGGGTGTCTGTAGCTCGAATAAAATTAAACCAGCTATGCTTTCGAACCCAACCGGAGTCAGATGGCCATAGTCCTCTGAACTTATTCCACGGACCACGAAACTCATAATACTCGCCACGCAAAATAAAAGATATAAAGGTTACTGGATGATCATGTACATATGGTTCAGGATCAGACTTTAATAACCAATGAATACATAGCGCGAACCATGGAGTTTTTACTAGATGCAGTCTGACAATGTACTTTGACCGCACATCAGTCCAACGCCATATACACCAGTTAGTTCCGCTTTTATACTCTCTATTACTAAAAAGCTTTTCCATGCTTGAATGCTCGTGTTGCGTTATAAGCCATCTTGGTCTGTATCGCTTCTTCCAAATCAATACCATACATTCCACAGAAGCCGAAGATTCTAATTACCACGTCAGCAATCTCGCTTGGTACACCTTCCGGTTTAGTTGGCTTATCTGGATTGTAATAAGTCTCAGTCGGCTTATGACCGGCGCGGAACTCTTCGAGTGCCTCTGATAACTCTGAATGCATAAGCGCAATATCATCACCAAAGGTCTTATCAGTAAAGCCGTGGGCTACTTGATTGTTATATGCATTATCAACGTATTCTTGTATTGTCATAATTACTCCTTAAATTCACTTGCTTTCTGTTTACAGGGAACCCAATAGGTCAAATCCTTACTAGTGAAGCAGCCGATGCCCTTTGATGAAATCTGAACCTTATATTCATCTGACAACAGTTTCAAATTTTCTACATCAAAGACCATTCGAAACTTATTACTAATTGATTTACCAACCTCAACTACATACTCATCACCAGTAGGATTCTCAGTATTGAGCGATGCGATAAACATCTTCTTACCATCCCCAACTACAGCAACTTCTGGAAGCTGCATAAGGGCGGCGGCCTTCATTAAAGCTGACAAATTTCTTTCAGGTAAGCTAAATTCAATCTCAAACTTATCAACACTGATAGCTCCCTCTTTCGGCTTATCAATCATATCTGGCGAAGCATAGATATACTTCACCGAATGATTCTCGGCTGCAATAGTTAGCCAGCCTTTTTCAAATTGAATGTCTGGTGTTTCGAAAAGGGAATGAACGCCCAAGAACCTTGATAGGTCATATATGGCGAAATCTTGCGGAAACTTCTCGGCTATCTTGGCGATGCCGAGAATTGATTTACCGGTTGAAATGGTAGATAGTACACTCCCCTTCTTGAAGCAGAGTGACTGATTAATTAATGAAAAGTTTTTAAGAATTGTAACGGTACGATCACTTAACTTCATAATATAACCTCATATCAAATTATAGCATAATTATCTTTTCATGTCAAGATTCAGTACGACCTAGGCGTATATCGCATCGGCGGTAAACTTTCATAAAGAGGACTTGGCTTTTCTTTTCTTCCATACCATTCTTCTCTTCGGTTGCTACATCTATTGAAGCTTTCTAGACAACTCATTAAATAATCAGAGAGGATGAAATCAGGAGTATCTGATGGTACTTCCATCGAATATTTGTTAATTAATTGTTCCAACTCTTTTTGAAATTCTTTATATCGTCCAAGAGTCAACATTCTTTCCTTTTCCATTATTTAATCCCCTTCATTTTATTCAGCATTGATGGGTCTGCGGTTGCCGCTGCTCCAATTTGAGCCAGCGCCATCAACGAGCCACCAAATACATAAGTTCCTACGTGTTGTAGCTGCATCCAAGGACAGAGCCAAGTCTTGAGATTGATCTTCTGTAGGTCATAACAGAATTGGTAATCCTCTGACAAATATCGCTTGGACATTTTTTCATCAATTATATGTTCGAACAAACTTCCTTCTGGCTTACCATACTGAGCCGAAACATCCTTATAATGTGATGTTCCGAAGTCAATCTCGGCCTGAAAGTACATGATGATTTCGCGCCGACCATCGAAATGCTCAGTGCGTACATGGTCAGGCTTGTATGACTTCTTAGACTCATAAGCCACTTTGAACTTCTCCAACGTCTCGCGGCGGATCATCATGAAGCCGGTTCCCAATTCAGACACTTCGGCGGGCATTCCGATTGGAATAGTGCCATTACCGCTCTTGGGGTTGAATACGAAATCTCCCACAAAGTTCTCAAGATTGTTAGGATTCTGGTCGGCTGCTCCACGGTCTACGGCCAACTTAATCTTTTCCCAAGAGATACACTTCTTAGGGTATGGTGCTCCAATTACATCATATGGAGTCCCTACTTCCACAAATGGGTCAAGCAGTTGCTTTGGCTGATTCTGTTCATCTACACCCATACCATCATCCGAGAAGTCATTTACACTTCTACTCTGCATAGCCAGCAATGCAATAACGTCATTCGGATTAAACCCAATATCGGCGTCAATGAACATTAGATGGGTACACTTTGAACGCATAAACTCATCGGCACAATAGTTTCTTGCGCGGGTAATGAGTGATTCATTAAACAAGAAATACATCTGGAGTCCGATACCATGACGTGTGCAGATAGCTGCCAAATCTGATACAGAACGACAGAACATCCCTGAACACTGACCACCATACATCGGAACGGCGAGGAAGATACTCTTTCTACGTAGCTGTGCAATATCCACCTTTAGATGAAACATCTTAGGTTGTTCTGGTTGAGCAACCTGTACTGCTGGATTTGCTACAATGGGTAACGGAGTCTCTACGGCAGGAACAAGAGCATCAATTGGAGATGGCTCTAGTGTTACAACTTGCTCAGTTACAATCGCACTGCTCTTGTTTTTCTTGTTCTTCTTTCCCATAATTACCTCAATTTATTGTCGAAGCCGGTCTATCAATCATAGGGCGCGGATTTACATATGGAGTATTTGCCGCTGGTTGTTTCATCTCAGTTGGAGATGGTGTAAAAAATGCCACGAATGTTATGTAGTGAATGGCTTTGAACAGGTCCATTTTATTATAGCCATTCTTCTTTCCATAACGAAGAATATACTTCATAGCTGTATTTAGCGATGTTTCCAAAGCCGTCCCACGAGCGGCCCAAAGGTCAATTAGCTGAACATCCTTATCAGAACCGGATACATAATGCTGTTTATACGTACTCTTAATGTATTCCAACGATTCATTCAAAAACTCATCCTCATTATATTTCATATTTAAACCTCTATAGATTCTTTTTTCAATTCCTCAATTTGAAGTTGTAATGCTTTCTTTTCTTCTGGCCGATTTCGGCCACCTTGAGCCTCGTCTCCGACAATAAAAGCAATCAGCGTTCTTAGTCTTCTAAGTTTTAGCTCATATGTTTCTCTTTTCATCTACGTTTCTCCAACTAGAACCGAAGAAAAATTTAGTCCAAAATCGTCGCCATCCTGATATATCCTTATCCATTTCTAATATGATTTCTCCATCACCAAACAAATCGCACTGCCAAATTGGTTGTTCTTTATGTAAAATATGCTGAACATGCCAACCATTTTCTTTAACATATGTCGTTTCGAATCCAGACATTGATATTTATTACTTTCGGCGTCTATTCAATATCTTTCTCTGCTTGTATGCCTTCTGCCGGTCGATCAAAGATGCCCTCTGGTAAAACAGAATCCCGTTCAAATGATCCAATTCGTGCTGAAATATTCTGGCTGTAAGACCATCAAAAACTTCGGTTCTTACATTGCCATTTGGTTCTGTGTAACGAGCCTTAATTCTATCCGGTCGCTTGATACGAATGAACAAGTTGGGATATGACAAACAGCCTTCATCCAGATAAACCGGATTCTCTGATGCTACAATGATCGGATTGTAACAACATAGAGCCGGATATGAATTGATAGTGAATACTCGATAAGGCTTACCCACTTGATTTGCTGACAATCCGATACCATGATAATGCCTCATAGTATTCGCTAGGTCATAGGCAAACTGAATTGGGTCAATTGGCGGATTCTTGAAACCGAATGGCTCTACTGGCGTACTCAGAGTTTCTTCTTCGCCCTCAGACCCCCAAGTATAAGCTATTACACGACCTTTGATATATCCTGTCTTTGAGTCAACAGTATAATCAACACCACCTGCATCTACATGCATTTCCATTTCTTCGTTCATAATATCTTCCCCAAATTCTTAATTGCGGTATATTCAAACTCAATTGGAGAATTTTGTAAGTCAACCAATATTCTAAGCATTGAATCTTGTGTTTGATTGGATGCGCCGCGTACCATAATCTGTCTAAGATTTTCGCTTTGGGCTGCTACATAACCATTATTACCTGTCATTACTATCATACTGTAACTTCTCCTCTGGTCATTTTGGTGAAGTTCTTAGAAATTTCAAACTTCACTACATTATCAAACTTATCAGTCAACTGATCAATCTTATGGGAGATGATGATTACGTTGGTATCTTGAGTCATGATTTGAAGCAGCTTCAAGAATTCCTCGGTTCCGGCATCATCCAGTGAACTATCAAGAATCTCATCCATAATCAAAAGATTGGTAGCTGCTGAGTTACGCAGCTTAGCTATCTCTCTCCAAGTGAACAATAAGGCCACGTCTATTCTTAGCTTCTGACCTTCCGAGAATGACTTATAAGTGAATTCATCTCGATAGCGGGATTTGATTGTCTCATTGAAGTTGTCATCCAATTCAAATCCATAATTAGCATCGAGTGAATTCAAGTGCTTATTAATAAGCTTATTCATGATAGGAACATATTGTTTAATCAATACCGACTTGATTCCACCATCCTTAAGAATAGATGCGGCTACTTCAAGCACCTGCTTGTTGATGATAAGTTCTTCCTTGGCCTGATGTTTGGCCATCAATTCACTCTTAAGTTTAAGAGTTTCTTGTTCATCTACTGCCACTTGCTCGGTCTGATTTCTTAACGATTCAATTTCCTCGTTTATATGTTGATTAAACTGCTCGTATAATTGAACCTCTTGCAGATGTTCTTTAATCTTCTTTTCCTTTTCTTTTATCTTCTCCACCACTACAAAGATTGCCTGCCGCGCGTCATCGATAGCCTGTAACTTAACATGCAGTTTGGCCAGCGCACCTTGAGTCTCTTCGGCTTTCTTTTTCTTGTCTTCCAGATTAGTGTTCTTGAAAGACTCTTCAATATCCTGTTTGCAGGTCGGACAATTGTTGTTCTTTTCCAAGAACTCAATGTCTTTTGATAAATGGAGCAGCTTTTCAGTTAGTTTTTCATCCCATCCACAATGCTTAGCCCATTCTTCATCTACCTTGCGTTGGTATTTAATATTAACTTCTTCGGCTGAAATCTGAAGACCGATACACAAAACTTCCTGTCGGTGCTTTGCTATCTCTTCATCGTGTTCAACTTTCTTTTCCAGTTTGATCTGAATGATAGCTTCATTATTTTGCTTGAGTGATTCGAGATGCTTGGTATGCATACTCAACTTCTGTTCAGCCATTTCTAGGGCATGATCATTCTCTTGAAGTTCATCACGATTCTCCTGAATTTTGTTCTTCAAGAGCGCAAACATGGTTGAAAATATCTTGATATCAAGAATATCCTCAATAACTTCTCGGCGGGCGGCGGCGGTCAAGAGCATGAACGGAACAAAGGCGCGAGAACCAAGCACAACAATCTGCTGGAAAGCCTTCTGGTTCATCTTGATTATCTTTTTCTCAAGAATCTCCTGATACTCATAAATGATAGCAGGTTGATTTATAAGAACATCATTCTCATATATTTCAAAGATATTTGGTTTCATCCCACGGTTAATTCGATAAGATGAATTGTTGGCTTTAAACCATAGCTCAACCAACATCTGCTTGTTGTTGATTGAATTGATTAACTGCGGACGATTAATTCCTCTGAATGAGGTTCCAAAGAGGGCAAAATTGAGCGCATCGAGAATAGTAGACTTCCCCGCTCCGTTGTTTCCAACAAAGAGCGAACTCTTCCATTTGTTCAGGTCTATCTCAATCGGAGAATTACCGGTTAGAAGAAAGTTCTTATAACGTATTTTTTCGAATTCTATCATTCTAAGTTTAAGCTATCATTATACAACGATTTGAATAGATTGTCAAGTCTAGCCTTATCGGTTCTAAAGTCAAGCTGATTGACATACTTTGATAAGATGGTGAGTGTGTCTTCGGCGTCGATGTTGATATCTGCATCATCACCTATTTCAAGCGAGATTGAACTATCCACTGGCTGAACATCATAGGCACCGGCCTCTGTCAGCTTATCAATAAAAATATCAAACCAATAAGGATTTGTTTTATTAACAATAACAACCTTGACATAGGTATCCTTGTAATGATTGAAATCTACATCAAATAACTTCTCAGCATTCATATCCTTGTCATCATAATACAGCTTATTAAATATCTGATACGGGTTTTTGATATACTCAAACTCTCTCGAATTAGTATCAAAGATATTGAAACCACGGTCATCATCATAGTCTGCCCAAGTCATTTGATATGGGGCACCTAGATATCTAATGTTACGTCGGGTAGACTTATGATGAAAATGACCGGATGCTACAATATGAAATTTATCGAACACCTTGCTATCCAACCCCGCTGCGAGTGGAGAACCTTTATGCATCTCAAATCCAGCTAGTTCAAGGTGTCCAAAACACAAATTAGCCTTTGTCTTTTCAATCTGTTCTATGGTCTGAACAAAATTGTCAGGACATATCCAAGGAATTAAAAGAATCTCATCTTTAACCCATTCTTGCGGCCCTATGATGATTCTGATTCCCTTACCATTGAGTAATAGGTCAAGTGAATTTATTTCGTTGGTATTCTTGAAATAGGTATCATGGTTCCCAACCAAGGCGGTTAACTCAATACCATGCTCGCGGAATTTGTTGAAGAAGTATCGATTACAGCTACTCAAAGTAACGTAATTGACATACTTGCGCCGGTCGAACACATCCCCAAGATGAAGAACTCGGTCTATCTTTCTCTCTAAGAGAGTAGGGAAGAAGATTTCTTCATAGAACCTCTCAAAGTATTGGTCAAATACTTGAGCATCATTTCTTACCCCGAAATGGGTATCGTTGATGACCGCGAACTTCATTCAATTACCGCCTTCTTAGCATAGGCCACCATCATATCAATATTAGAAGCCTGACATATACCATTTTCTATATTCTGAATGGCATAATTAACTAGCTTCTGTAGGCTCTTTAATTGAGGAAGCTCCTGCAAATTTTCCATTCTCAACTCTGCACGAGTCATGATTATGCCTGCCACTCCAACGGAGTCTTTGTCAGATAGCGGTTCCAGTAACTCTTGATAGTATCAACGATTTGTGGGAACTTCTTGCGGAATAATCCCAAATAGGTTCCTGAAAGTGTGTTGTCGCATCGCGCACATACGGCGAGGGGTTTTTCTTCACCCTTCTCGTTAACCTGAACTACTTCACGAAGCTTTCTGAAAGGAACCTCAGTATTCCCACACAGATAACACTCCTGATGACTTGATGAAGAGGTTGGATTTACATTTACCTTAATGTAGTTATTAATTGCCATAGTCTACTCCTTGTTTTCCTCGATATACATATCGATGCCGTATAATTTCTTTTTCTTAGTCTTGGTTGCCCGAATCTTTTCTTTCTTCAATTTAAGCGACTTCTCGAAGTCCTTAACCAAGGTGTTCATCTTATCGTTATTCAAATCGATATAAGATGGAATACCACCGGTATCGTCATCGTGGTTAACCAACGTATCATCAAACACTGCGTTTTCAACTAACTTGCGCTTGATGTAAAGTTGCTTCTTTTCTTTGTTGATTCGACGGACAAATGCATAGAAAATAATTGAAGTAAAATAAGCAAATGGATTCTTTGATTTCTTAGGATTGAAGTTGGCAGCATAGAGGATGGCATTCTCTATACCATCGGATATCATTTCATCCTTATAGGTATAGTTAAAGAAGTTTGGTTTATGTGAGAGGTTGTTGGCAATCAAGAGGAAGCATTCGCCAATATATTCGGATATTCTTGGCTTAGGTTTACCTTCTTTCTTAGCTTGTAGAATGGCCTTCTTGTATTCCACAAACTCGGCATACATTCTCTTATTATCAATGTAAATATTCTTTGCCATCTAATTCTGAATTTTGGTATCAACCTTTTTGGCCCAATCGGGGTCATCCGCTGATGTTACTGTATTGGCTGGTTCACCCTCTTTATTTGCTTTAGCATCGGCTTCTGCTTGTGCTACGAATTCAGCAAATTTCTTCTGATACTCAATAGACTTCTCGTTCATCCACATCAAACTTTTCTTGGTGGCTTCAATTTCCTTATCATAGATAAAAGTAGCGATAGTGTTGTACCAACCCACAGCTTCATCAAATAATTTTGTTATGGATATCATATGCGCTTTATTGAATTCTACTTTCTCAGTGTCACAGATAAAATCATACTTGAGAAGCGAAATCATTGACGGTTCGTATACCGACATATTCTCATTATAACAATGATATCGAAGTGGTCGGCGCAAAGTCATGGTATGTTTAACATAATCTTCTGCTACATATTCACCAACCACCGATTCACTGGAAATAAACTTAATTAGTACAATCATTTTAACCCCACTGTGTAAGTCTTATATTTAAATTCTTCTTTATTGTATATTGCAATTCGGTCCATCAAATGTTTTAGAGTATGATTCTTAAACCCATTATGAGTTAAATCATCTGCTATGTCATACCAAGTAAATCCGTCTTTATTATCTCCGAGTCTTAAACCGCGACCAATTGATTGGAGATTACGGATGCGGCCTTTTGAAGAGGCGGCTTTAATGCCGTTGTGAAGATTCTTGATGTTGATACCGGTAGAGAACGTTCCTTCTGATGCAATAATGATTGCATCGTTCTCTTTCTCTACAATAGCTCTTATCTGATTACGTTCTTCGCCTTCTACTCCACCATGAATAAAGAATACTTTACGCTTCTTAGACTCCTTCTTTATCATATTATACAGGATAAGACCATGTTTGTCAACATATTGAAATAATAAAAGAGTATTTCCTTTGAGCGAGAGTGCTAGATTCTTAATAAACTTATTTCGCGGAGCATAAGAAAAGAGAAATTCCAACTCATCATGCCACGCAGCCTTATGAAACATCTTGGCATTAACGACGTTATGTTTAAGTACAATTATTTTAATATCGAGCGTAGAAAGTTTACCAGAGTCAATGAGTTCTTTCGTCGTAGTAACAACTTTAGCTGGCCCGAATAGACCTTCGAGGACCATTTGGTTAGTTTCCGTTCCGTCGAGTGTGCCAGTGTACCCAAAACGATAAGGGCAATCAACGAGCTTTTCCATAATAGCTTTGAGTGAAGTTGCTTTGTATAGATGGGCTTCATCTCCGATTACCACCTTAAATTTTTTGAACCAAGGTTCTTTTAACTCATATATGGACTGCCACGTAGAAATAGTTATATCCGCTTTCTTATTAATATCCTGCCCTTCATAAATTAAATGCATTCCGGCCTTACCCTTAATTCCATAATCAGTGAAATCGCCTTTCATTTGATGAACCAAAGCAATGGTAGGAACAATCAAGAGCGTTGGTAGGCGGTAGAACATGATGTTCATATAGATCATCAATGACTTACCAGATGCGGTTGGAGAAACAAAAAGCGCGCGATTATTTCTTACCGCGTAAGTAAATGTGTCGATTTGTTCTTCGTATGGGGTAAGTGGAAGTTTGAGGCTTTTGATAAATTCCTCAGATTCGCGTCGCGACCACTCGTTGGCAGCGGTTTCGAATGCACATGCAAACTCATAATTACTCTGCTTACAAAATTCTTCAAGATAGTGGAGCAGACCAGCATAGATGAAACCAGTATGGGAATTATATAAACGAATTTTACCATCCCATACTCCTGATTTAAACAGCGGATGAAATTGATAATTTGGTGCAGTGAAGGTAAACGCTTCCCTTAGTTCAAATGAAACAGATTTTTCACAATGAACTTTAACATAAACTTCGTTTACCTTTTCCAGTATAAGCTTAGGCATCTTCCTTCTTATAATGATCAAAATCACTATGTGCATAGAAAGCCGAGTCGCGGTCATCTTCGCCAATGTATTTGTGAAGTGTAGCTTGTCCTTCTTGTTCAAATTTCACATCACGCTGAAATGAAAATTGAAGTGCTTCAATAATCTTATCAATAGTTTCCTGAAATATTCTTGGTTCTTTCTTGGTGCCGTAGGTATGAAGCAACCCAATATTCATCTTCAAATAATAGGCATCGAAATTTTCCTGAAACACCCAATTAACACCTTCGATATGACGAAGCTTATCTATCAATTTATTTTCTATTCTTTCTGATATATGAATACCTAAGAGCGGGCCGGATGGTATTGTTCGTTCCTCAACAATAAAGAGTCTCACTGGTTCATTCATTAATTCTCTCCATGCTTAAATTTTCGGTCGGCTATCGCGTTATTAATATGAAAACTACGGTTGTTAATCGATTTGATGATATGCTCAAGTGCTGTAACCTTTTCTTCCTGTTGTTTCCATAGAGCCTTAGAAGCAATCAATTGTTCATCAGATTCCATATGCATCTGGATATCCTGTCTGATGATTCGAAGTGGATTAGGCTCCCATCCCATCTTCTTTAAATCTTCATCAGAGATAGTTCCGGCGTAATATTGAAATTTTAGACGAAAAAGAATCTTATACTCAGACTCTCTTTTATTTAGAGCAATCTTCTCATAGGTCCAGAGGTTAAGATATTTGGAATGCAATTCGAAGGTCTTAACTGACTCTACAGCCAATTCGGTGAGGTCAATCTTACAATCTTCTTTCCATTGCGAAAAAATCTCATCAAGCTTCATCTACTAAAAATCCTTTGATACCATTTCTTTTTCCGACCTTTAACCACTTCTATTATAACTCTTACTTCTGATTTATCACCTGAAATGACGCGAGTATGAATACTTCTTGGGAGTTCCGGCGGCATTACAAATTTGAGTAATCCTTTTACCCCCTCTTGTAGCTCTTTAAGGTCTTCAATCATCCTACTATCATACCATATAAAGCTAAGATAGTCAAGCATTAGGACGTTTTAAATAAAAGCGGCGGTAATTAAATGAAGCAATGCATGTTTTATAAACTATATCGTTATCAGTTAAAGACATTTGAATTGAAGTCATTCCTATCGGAAAGATATCCACAAAGTCAAACTTAATGTTTTCTTGGAGAGATGAATTTAAAACAATCAGAGTTCCGGTTGTAGAAGGTCCATTTCCTTGTTGAATAGCCTGTGGACTATAAACTGTGTTAGCAAGAGCAAAGCTATCGGGCAATCCTAAGTCTATTATCCAATTGTATAATTCTCCATAGTTCTGCATGTCTTCATCAACAATGAATTCAATACTCAAATCACCCCAATCGATATGGTCACCAGCAAGAGGTAGATTTGAGAAAGGGTTGGGAACTTCAACAGTTCCGAGTGTTATAGCAGGAACGGTAAACTTCTGCATATAATACATAACATTCGGAAAACGAGATATTATGAATTGAAATCCGTTCTGAGCTAAGAAATTACGATTTGTGGGTAGACCGGCTCTTGGTCCTTGTATTGTGCCCATTAGTTACTTACTAGCGCACAGGCTAATTATACTCAAAATGCTCACCTGTGTCAATAGCTCCCATTTATTTTAATTTGTTACGAAATTCGGCTAAGTTGACCACTTTAGTATAGGGTGTGTTAATTCTATGTGTGTTTTCAAAATCTTTAATTAAAACTGTAGGTTTTACAAGGGGTTTTCGCTCAATTTTAAGCCCTATTCTCAAAAAAGCGACTATTACTACCAAAGTGGTACAACTACCCATCCCAAACCAAAAAGCATCATTTAACATTTGTTTTAACATTTAGTGCTTCAAATAGGAGACTGACTGGACCTTTGGACTCCAGCAGGCTCGGCAGCTTCCACAAACGTTACCTTGGGTATGCGAAGGACACTCATGGTGCTCGGCTGGAAGCTTATCCTTTGTATGAACTCCAGATGTAGTTAGTCCCTTTTCCTTAGCCCATGATGGGTGAGCGCCGTTTATCATGTTAGCCGATACTCGGATATTTAAATTATCAGGCTTCTTACTGGTCATCAGATGCTTGGCAACCATTGCGCCTTCATGAGTAGGTAACCAGTGGTGAATCTCAGGAGTATTGCGGGCCACTTGGAAAATCTTTTCCAGATGCTCTGGACTCTGGATATCGCCAGATGAATGCCAACGGAAATACTTTTGTCCTTCCGGCGATGCCTTGGCTTGACCCTTTACAAGAGTGGTCATAGCATCGGTCCACTTAGGATGGGAGATTGAATCCTGTTTCTTCTGCATTCCGGCTTTAACTGTTGGAAAAGTAAAATTACCCTTCTTAGCATAGCAACCATGACAAACAGAACCTGGAACTTGAGCCAGCTTTGCTCCGGTCTTGCAGCCTGATGCTGGAAGATTATATGTAGCCGAAGGCATCTTTGATGCATAAGAAAGGCCGTGAGTAATCTCGTCGGCATCTTTCTTCTTCATTTCATCTTCAAGCAAATAACCATAAACGCCGCATTCTTCACATAGGACTGGCTCGAAGCAATCGTTCTCAGTTAAGATGCGGTCAGTTTCAATTTCTTCTGCTAGAAATGTTTTAAATCTATTCATTAACTATTCCTGTAATAAAAAAGGGAAGTAGCTTTTGACCACTTCCCTTTGTTTAGGTTAAACGGAGATTTCTCTCCTATGTTTACATTATGTTTTCTACGATAACTCTACGGTAGTAAACGTTGCTGTCAACGTCTAGAGCGCCAAGTCCCTGATTCAAGCCTTCTGCGAATGGATTTGCGATTACGCCGTAACGTGTCTTGAATCCAATCTTAGGCTGGAATGTGTTAGGATCAACTGCTCGTACCATCTGTAGAGGAACGTATGGGCAGTAGAATAGTCCTGCGTCGAAAGGTGATGGTCCCTTATATCCAGCAGTGAAGTACTGACCGTCGGTTACTGTTCCGTTTGCGTTGAATGCTGTTGAGTAAGGATCAATGTAAACACGAATCTTACCATTTAGCAATCCTGCGAATGTGTTACCGGTATCGTCTACCTGCAATCCATTTGCCATATTTGAGTCGTTCTTTAGAACACCAGTCATCTGTAGAGCAGATGCGATATCTGACGAGCAAAGAAGCAAGTTACCCTTTCCGCGTCTTGTTCCCTTTGCAATCATGTTCATTTCACGCTCAATCTGGAAGATCAAGCCCTTGAACTTTTCAACAGCCCAACGTCCGTTAGAGTCTGTATCAAGGTCAAAGTATCCGGCAGTAGTTGTGTTTTCCTGTGCGCCGGGACGTGCAATGATGTTGATTGTACGTACAATTTCTCGGTTGATTTCGGCAAGAACTTCACCTGAAAGGATGTTGCTTAATTCAGTCTCAGCATCCAATCCATGAATTGCCTTCAAGTCCTGTGCAAGTTCGATTGAGTATTCGGCCTTTAGTGCTCGTGATTGAGCAGTAACGGTCAACTTTTCAATTGTGAATCCCATTTCAGGGAAAGTTGTGCTCTGGCCTAGACCTTCTGCGTTAGCAGTTGCCATTCCAGTACCAGTGTTATACGAACCATTTGCTGCGTTGTTCGAAACCGAAGGTGTTACTCCAACGAACTTCTGACCAAATGTGTTAGCATTTGATACAAGAGTTGAGAATGAAGTATTTACTTCGTTATAGAATGTTTCAGCAAGCTGTACGTTTGATGAGTTAGCGTACTGTGAACGCATTGCGAAGATCAAACCAGTAGGACCGCTCATTGGCTGAACTCCACAGATATCGTAAGCAATCAAATTAGGCATTGCTCTACGTACCAATGAAATCAATACGGGGTCAAACTTTGCAACATCGGCAGTTACGTTAATAGGTTCTGCTTCTGTCAAGAAGTTAGAACGAATTGCCTGTTCCTGCTGAACAGCTTCGGCTGTCTCTTCAAGGACACATGCAGTAACATAACGCTTGTGAGCATCTGCAATCTTTGGAAGATTAGGATTGTCGATTACATCCTTCCACTTGTTGATAACTTGTTCTGCTGTATATTTAACTGCCATGTTAGCTCCCTCTAAGGTTTGATTACCTTCTTATATTTATTTATTAAATCTCTATTTTTCAGAGAGTTAAATTTTTGCAACCTGACGGTTGATTATTCTGTTGTACAAATCCATTTCGGGGTTTGTTGATTTTGCTTCTGGTGCAGCGATTACGTTACCTTCTGCATCAACATGTTCACCCTTATCGTTTACAAGAACTTCCTTCTCACTACCTTCGGTCAAAAGGTCTTTTGACTTAGGAGCAACTTTGAAGTAATTCTGCTTTAGGATAGATACCTTGTTTGTGAATGAATCAACGTTGTCAAATTCTACGCCTTCAACAAGCTGCTTCAACTTCTCAACTTGAGTTACTGATAATCCAACTGATGCCGACTCAACAACTTGGTTCTTAGCTACTGTGTTAAGTTTTCCTTCCTGTTCAATCTTGAGTTTTGTTACTTCATCAAGACGCTTCTGAAGGTCTGCATTTTCAGTTGCAAGCTGTTCTACAACATCAAGCTTCTTCTTAGGAATCTTGATATAGTGTTCTTTGAATAGTTTCTTCTGTGCTTTTAGGAAATCTATAGCAATCTGACCGGCGATTGATTCGTCAATAGCTACCTGATTTTCTTTTGCCCAATCAGCAACGATTGAAGATAGGTAAGTATCAATCTTATTAATCAATTCTTCATTGATTGCAGTAATTTCTGTCTTTAGAGTTTCTTCGTTCTTGGTATCAAGTTCTTCCTGAATACGAACAACTTCCATACCTACGCGAGCGTTAACAGCAGCTTCGAATACGATTGTTGCCTTTTCGATAAGTTCTTCGGTCATTCCTTCCTGACCCTTGAACATATCAACAACATCTTCCTTCATTGCCTGTGCTGCTACTCCCTTTGGAGTAATCGATGCACGCGACTTAGACTGATCACCATCAAGAACCTTTGACTGGTTTTCGCCAGTGTTCATCTTTAGCGATTCAGCAAACTTTGTAAGGTCACCATGGTCCATTCCGCCCATTGCTGCTACAGCAGACGCCAATAGCTGTGAACGTGTCTCACCACCAGATGGTTTTGAATTTGGAGCAAGGGAAGCTTCTGCGGCTGTTCCGTTGTTCTTAGTGTCCAAATCTTCTTTGATTACTTTAGCCATTATAGTCTCCTGTATTCTCAATTATTTATTAAAATTTAGCTTTTGACAGAGCATCAATGAAGTGTTCGAAAACAGTAATTAACTTATTTGCTCTATTCTTGCTAGATACGAACGCATTCTCAGTCTCAATCTTTAAATCTTCTACCTGTCTTTCAGTTAGGATTCCGTTGTTGTAAACCCATTCACACGATTCCATGATTCCGTTTACAAAGGCTCCGGGAGCAGATGGGTCAGCTACGATATCAGCAGCAGTTGCCAACTTGAAATCGTTCTGAACTTCATTAATACCAGCAATCATTTTTACTGTTCCAAGAGCACGAGAAGAGGCACCAAGGCGACCACCAGCATGGATGATTCCAGCGGCAATCTTACCCATTGGAGTTTCTTCCATAATTAAAGCCTTACCAATAAAAGTGCTGCCATTTTGTGAAAGTTCTTTAATTAAATGAGAGGCCCGATCTAGGTTGATACGTGGACCATCTGGATGACCCAATTCACCATATGCCCGATCTTGTTCAACCATCTCTTTAATGTAACGCTTAACTTCCGGCATACAAACTTCTGACGAATACTTGCGCTGATTCTTGTTTACAACGTCGAATTGCAAGAAAGGCCCACGGATGAACAAGTGCTTTACGCCTGCGGGGTCCGTAGCTTCTTCTAGATACTGAACTTCTTCTATTGTTTCTGTGATTAGCTTCATTTTAGTATTCTGATGTAAAGTTTCCTATCTTCTTTGCTTTGATTAGAACAGTACCGTTTCCAGTAAATCCGATTGAAAGATTAGCAGCGATTACATCATTAGCTGCCATGCCATAAGTATCTAAGTTCATCTCACCAGTTGCGAATAAGTCATACATTACGTTAGTACTATTGCTAATAGTGATTTGACCGTTTGTTGTCCATAAAAGTTGACGAATATAGCATCCAGTAATGAATACGTTTGCCGTGTTAGCAAGAGGTTGTTGGCCACCACCGGGTGGAACAAACTGATTGATATCATCATTAGATACAACATTTGATACCGATGTATTACCAACAACAATATACGTTTCATTCGATGTTGCTCGAATTACGAAATTACCAGTTCTTGATTGATTTGATATAATAGGCATTATCTTGATATCCCCATAACGGGCGTAGCTACTGCTGGCGAATTAGCTCCCGGATAATTTCTGTTGAGTGCTTTATCCACTTCTTTTCTTGACATTCTATGAATAGCTTCTCTTGCTACTTCGCGTGGAATCTTGTGTTCATCGATATGATTCAAAAGACTTCCCATAGATTCATGTTGATCAAGAGTTCCGCCACATTTATGGCAGTGCTGTTCATAGGTGCTATGTTCATTCAACTCTTTCTTGAATGATTTGTAATTACCAGAAATAGCAAGTACCAAATCGTTCTGATCATCTTCATCCAACGTATCATAAAGATTCAAAAACGCATTAACTTTCTTCGGAGAAATTTCTCGTTCAGACCCATTACCGAATTCAATGATAAGAGGTCGGACATCGATAATTGACATTCTCATATCATCAATCAATGAAGAATAATCCAACTCTTCAATATCTTCATGGATTCCAGCCTGCATACGTTCTCGATGCTTTTTTTCGAAATGAGCAGCTACTTCGTGTCTTACGTCTTTAGGAAAGGTATGCTTTCCGCGTGGGTCTTCTTCTACTCCGCCGTGTTCATGCATATAATCTTCTGCTGCATGGTCGGCGTAGTGCCCCCACATCTTTTTTCCCTTCTCTTCAGTATAGTTTCCCTTCTTCATTCTGCGGGCCATGTTAGCGATATAAGGCTTCTGATGGTCTACTAGATGCTGAGTTCCCATTGCATGGAAAACCAATTCCTTTGCTCCGGTTTCTCCAAGACCTTCGAAGTCCGAAGGGATTCCCATAGCATCTTCGTTTACATCTTCTTTGTTAAAATTAAGGGCAAAATTAGCTCTCTTCTTTTCAAGTTTGGTTCCATGAGCCTTTAATGCTTCAAGACGCTTCTTACCAATCTTAACACCCTGCTTAATATGTTCCTGCTTGTGCAATGCCCCTTTCTTTACGATAGGTGGATGGCCCTGAGCATACTCAACAAGGTCTTCTTCAATATTAGATAAGTCTGAGTCCAAATCAACTTGTTCGCCAATTGCTATCTTAGTAGCAGTTGCGTACATTACGTTTTCCCAACGGGCACCGTAACGCTTTTTGAATCCAGCAATCTGACCATGCATTCCCTTTACGATATCTTCACGCTTCTGCTTCTGTTCGTCGGTAAGGCGCATTGCCTCATCAAGTATATCCTGTGTAGTAAGATCAGCGTCTTCTTTTATAGGAAGCACTCTCTTTGCAGCTACCGGTTCGTGATGTGGGAATGTAGCGTCGGCCTTATCCATAGCATCTTCTGGACTGTTTGCCTTAATCGTTGCTGCATTAGGCTTTCCAGTAACAAGATGCTTTAGAGTAACCGTAAATTTCTTGTTCTCTTTGTTCTTAGCAAGCTGTGCCTTCATTTCAGGAGAAACATCTTCATTTGTTGCTTTTGCGCAATGCTTACAATATGATTCACCTTCATTTACGAAAGCGTGTTTTCCATGAATTTCATTTTTGCATGAATCACAAGTCTCGCCTTTTTCAGCTTTTCTTTTGGTGAATTCCATAGCTTCATACATATCACGGTCAACACCGGGAAGATGACTTCCACGAAGGGTCTTTGCACCCTCAAGTTCCTTTACACCAAGACCTTCGAATGGTTCTTTTCCATTAGGACCAATCGATGGGTTCGATGCATTATTAGCAACTCGGTCCTGAGATAGTTTAGGGTCATTTTGCTGATTCTTAGCAACAAAACGCTTTTCACCTTCAGCACGAATGCTTTGTAGGAGTGTTACGATGTATGGTTTCATTTATTCGCCCTGTTCTGACTCTGGCTTGTTCTTCTTGAACATATGTCTTCCGATATACTTGGTGCGACCATCAAGATATTCAGCCACTTTGCCCTGCAAAACTTCATATGCGCTGGTTTGGACCTGTGCTGGTTCGTCATTTATTGCATGAGTAATGATTTTCTGAATTCCTTCGTTAGCCATATTATTTAAAATCCTCTTAATTATTTAGCTTTTTTGGCTTTCTTGGGCGATGACTTAGCCTTTTTACCATCAAGATTGATAGTTACATCAACTTTTGGAGCCTTTGGTGCCGGTGCTGGTTTTGGTTCTGGCTCTGGTTCTTCTAGACCGGTTGGGTTCTCTGGGTCTACAGCCATTGGTGGAATTGGCATACCTTCCGGTGTTACTGGCTGCTGATATAGAGGATTCTTCATTTCCTCATAGATTTCAGCATCCTCTTGTTTCATCTGCTCATCAGTCTGGAATAGAAGGTTCTTTCGAACAAACTTATTAGAATAAAATCTACCAACAAATGGCATAGCTGTCTCAAGAATGTTGAATCTTTCGGTCATAATTTCGGCATTCTTGATTTCTTCGAAGTAGCTATCATGCGCCCAATTGAAGGTAATAAGGTGCTGTACCGAATCCCATTCTTCTGGTGTCATGATGTTTTTTAGAACAAGCTGCTTGCCCATTGTCTTTTTAAATAATAGGGCGAATTTATCACGTAGACGATCAACAAACTTCATGAAAATAACTTCATCACGAGTTATTTCATTGGCACGACCATAGTTGAACATAGCCTCTGGATCAAGACGAGTAATAGGTACGTTCAATGAACGGAAAAGTTTTCTCTGGAAGAAAATAATATCGTCTATCTGATTAAGATTCTGTCCACCAGGAAGAATTTCAATCTGAGTTCCACGACCACCTTCACGTCTTGGTAGCCAGAAGTCTTCCAACATAGTCATGAATTTTCTATCGTCTCGCACAGTACCGGTAGCAGAGTCATAGACAACCTTGTTCTTAAACTTAGTCATCATGTCTTTTACATACTGCTCGGCCTTCATCTTAGGAAGGTTGCCGATATCGATATAGAAAATACGGCGTTCAGGTGCTCTTGATACTCGATATACAATCAATGAATCTTCAAGAGATGTAAGCATGTTAAGAGGCTTAATTCCCTTATGGAGATATGAAAGTATGATATCGCCCTTAGCCGACGTGATACCCGATGTGGTATGGATAATCGAATCAATCGAAATCTTTACACCGGTTGAGGTTCCGTAGTTGGCTCCGCTATTGGTACTACCACCGGGAGTAACGAAGCCTTTCTCATTGAATACGTAATACTGAGCTACGGTCTTGGTAAGTGGCGCTTGGGTACGAGGGTCTTTAGTTGTCTGAACTTCACGAACCTTTCTTATCTTACGTGGGTCGATGTAACGGATTTCCTGAATACCAAGTTCAGGATGCTTCATATCTACAAGAGCCTGAAAGTATAGGCGTCCGTCTACATACCAACGCTTGAAAAGTTCATATGCCTGAGAGTGGAATTCAAAAAGTAATTTGATGAAATTAAATTCATCTATTAGAATATCTTTAATCTTATCTGGTAGCTGAGTCTTTTCAAGGTTGATATCAACAATTTCCTTATTCTCTTCGCGAACAATAGCTTCATTGGTGATATTGTCGATAGCAAGTTCCATGTCTGGATTTTCAGACATTTCGCGGTATTTGTTTATTAGTTCCGCTTCGGAACGGATGGTTCCGTCGAGGTCTACATATTGTCCCTGTACCCCACCACTGTTCACCACGACCGCGCCGTCATCTGTTGATTCCGGCACTATGGGCTGCATTGACGCGACATTATCTTCGTCTTTTTGGCGAGTTATTTTGAATCCTAGGAGTTCCATGATTAAGCGGCCTCTCTATAACACTTGTACTGTTTGTGTTGATTACGAGTTCCGTTAGCAACACCAATCATAGCACTATGATTTAAATCATTTTCTCTGCAAAAATTTGTCAAATTCTTAATAACTAAAGTTTCATTAGTTGGTGTAGTAATTTTCCAATTTCTTGATCTACTATTAGCAAGTTTTTGCTGATGTTGTTGGCTTCTTTCAAAATGGCAGCCGGAAGAACCAGATTCACCGCCGATAGATGTGTTGTATCCATCCTCTATAGAATTGAATATTTTTATGAATTGTTGTTCTTTACGTAAAGTCAATTCTTTATTGTCACTTTCAAATAATATCTCTCGGTCCCATTGTTCTAAAGGATATTTTTTAATTGCAGAAATCATCTTAGACTTTCTTCCTTTAGAGCTATTGAAGGCATAATTATGATGACCGGCAATCCTATTTTTCAAAGATTGGCCGGTCCATCCAATATATAATTTCCCACTTGGGGCGGTTAACTTATAAACAATATACATAACAAAGGTATTTAGGAGTTTAAATTAAACTCCGCCTGCGTCACCGGTTATACCAGACACCGACCAATAATCATATTCGAAAGTGCAATTAAACGACTCAATCTGATCTGTTGATGACCAGTTAACTTCGATAGGTGCAATTTCAGAAGGCCACAATCCATTGAATGTGTAAATTCGAATTGGAAGACCTGTCTTTGAATACTGTGTTACTTGAGCAGAAGCCTTATATAGAAGAGGACTTGATGAAGCGAATTCAAGCAAGTTTCCCTGCAACGAGTTCATCTGTCCCATCCAAGTCTCGATCATATTCTTGATCAAGAAGTCTTCATCGTTCAAAATAGAAACAGTCCAAGGCGCAAAAGTTCTATCTCCATACAACTTAATCTTTCGCCCGTAGTAAGGAACCTGAATTGTTCCTAGATGGTCTTCAGGAAGTGTTGCTGCATGGATAAGAAAAGGCGCTTCAACTATAGCTGCTGATGAAAGTCCAAGTCCGCCGGGAGGAGTTGTCAACATTACCGAGAACAATGTTGGGCGCGCTCCACCTAGAGCTAGTGCTGCTTGAATTTCGGTTATTGTAAGAGGCATAGTTTCTCCTGTATATCCTTATTTATCCGCCGAATTGACCTTCGATTTCACTGAATGACACACCATCTGGTGCAGCAATAAAGTTCAACTGAACGTCTCGGATTGAACGGGCAGGAACAACGTAAATATCTCCTACAAAATCTTCATTATTGATTACTTGAGCGGTATTGTTAGTATCGTTACAAACAACATCGAAGCTTGTGATTCCTCTTCCAGATACGATGCTCTGCAAGTAAGGTGTTACAAGTGCTACGAACTGTGCTCTTGTGAAATCATCGTTGAATTCAAACAATAAGAACTTAGCCTGTGTTGAGATTGCGATTTCAAGAACAATGAATAGGCGACGTACTCCAATTGCATTGAAGGCTGATGTTCCTACTAGAAGAGTTGAGTCTCCAAGAAGTAATGTTCCAAATCCATTTTCTGTAATAACAGGATTGATTTGCTGTGAGAACAATGCATCTCTTTGAGGCTTTGTAGGACTCCATGCCAACTTAACCACATTCTGGATGATACCACGGTTGTATCCGGCTGGTGACCACCAAGGAGCATTTGTCTGGTCTGTTCTTGCGCAAAGACCTGCGATATCTCCGTTTAGAGGAATGTAACGATATACGTCATTCCACTTATCGTACTGATACTTGTATCCAGAATCCATGAATCCATATGAAGTTGATGGGAATAGGTTTCTGAAATTGATGCAAGCCTGCTGTTCATTTCCACGGTTGTTTACAACTGATGTTGATGGTGGAGAAATGAATGATACGCAATCAAGACGCTTCAATGAAAGGTTGTTCAAGATGTAGTTTCCAACAACTCCACCGGCATCGTTCTTTCCAGAAAGAACCAATGAGATTGTTAGATTGCTTGAATCTTGGAACAAATCGTATGCAAGAGCTATATCGCCAAAGGCTACATTAGCTTCTGATGGGCCATCTTGTCCGTTGATAAAGTTCAAATACTGAGGAACAAAGTTGGTTGAAGATGTAATGTTTGCTGCTGTATTTGAAGCTGCGCCGGAACGGTCATCAGCATACCACACGTAATTTGACTGTCCGTTCAATACGTTTTTGTAGTATTCTGACTGTCCAGAGATTGATAGCTCATTTGTTGCTCGTGACATGAAGGCGAATGGCTGGTCAAGAATCTGACCGGGATTCTGTGTGAAGAACCCGTTGTTATCGATTACTACAACGTGCAACTGGTCATTGGCCAATGTGTTTCCGAATAATTTTACATACTGGCTCTGTCCTGGAGCACCTGAGAACAATCCATAGTATTCCCAATTTCTGTTGATTACAGTCTGAGTTACGTTAGATGATAGGTTGAATGTTGTTGAAAACTGTAGCTGAACAGTAGCAATACCTGTATTTGTTCCTTCGGTATTACCTGTTACTACGTTTCCAATAGCACTGATTTTCATTGCCTGTGTTCCGACAATGCTGTTTCCGGCAATGATCAAGTCTCCAACAGTAAGAATTGTTCCCAATAGGGTTCCCAATGCTGTTGTTGTTATATCATTTCCGGTTGATGAGTTAGCTAGTGTAACAGTAGCTACATTTGAACCAGGAATGAAAACAACATTTGTGTTTCCGCTATTGGCTGCTGTAGCATTTGCTCCGGTTGTGTGAGAAAAATTCAACAAATTTAGGTTTGATGAATATGCTTCTGCGCTGTCGCAAACCGAAATTCTTAGCGAATTTCCTGCTGCTCCAGGATATTTTGCAATGTACTCTGCGCCCTGACCGGCGAAGTAGTTTGAGTTAGCTGTTACTTTTCCAAGATAGTCTGCCTGACTCAATACTGAGTAGTAGGTATTTGGCTGTAATAGTGAGTTAGCAGCAGGTGTTGCTACGGCTGAGATTGTTCCGTTTGAATTAGTTGTATTTGCGGCTCGTGAAACGTACAAATTCTGCGAATATTGCAAGAAATTATCGGCAGTAAACCATGTTTCTGCGTTGTAATTTGATGGTCTTCCGTAGTTGGCGACCAAAATCTGTTCGCTGCCTACTAGAGTAGCGATACCAATTGGACCCCACGTAAATACGCCAGCAAAGGCCGCAATTGTCTGTGCAGATGCAGGAACTACATTTGTTAAATCAACTTCTGAAAATGTTACTGCTGGTGAGATGCTAAAAGACATATTTTGCCCCTTGGACTACTTAGAGTTTCTTACAATTATTTATAAATTTGAACTATCCTAGAACACTTCGTTCGCAGGAAGCCACAAATTGCCCTCTGGGTCCACTTCTGCCTCTTCTTCGGGGTGATCTTGGTTGTCCGAGATGAGTCCAAAGGGAACCATATCAGAAGCAATCAGGTCTTCTCGTTCATCCAACAGTTTCTTTCTGAAATCTGTATTATTTAAATCTTTAATGAAATCCTGATATACTAGCCACGCGAATATGACCAAACACATAGCCAAGTCATCATTACCATCATCAGCGGCATATGATTTACCTTTTTGTGAAAATCTGGATAGTTCATTGATACACCAATAGTCCTGAATCGGTAATTGCTGACGCTCAACAATTGTTTTAAGATTGCTGCAACCAATAGCCTTGGTAACCTTGGTTGTGTTGATACCCATCTCGGCCTTGGTTCCTTCACCAAACCCAAGAGATACCTGCTTTCCATTTCGGCCTTTATTCTTAGTCCAAACCACATTCTCATATTCATACTCTTCAAGAAGAATCTGGTTTACCTGTGTTCCAAGGTTAGCATTGGTTTCAGCCAAGATGTAGGCGTTATTGTATCTAACTGCCCATCTAAAAATGACCGTTGGAAATAGAGTGATATCGATTGTGTTGCATTTATATACGGCCACGATTTTATATGGAGATTCGGTAACATCAAAGATGATAAAGGCTGAGAAGTCTTCATCTACTCCAGTGGCCGAATCGACAGTCATGATATAAATGCGTTTAGGTTGCGGCCATTCATATAACTTAAAGTTTCCGTCTTCCTCACCGGCAGGATTGATGTTGTTGATAGGAACCATGTTTCTAAGCGTAGGGCCGGATATAAGCGTTGATGCTGATCCAAGGAACTCTGTGCCATATTCCTGATCAAATGAACGCTGAGAGGTGTTCTTGATTGTTTCAGTCTTCCACTTCTCATCTCTTCCAGGAGTCTCGGACCAATGGATATCGTGACGAACGAATGGGTTAAGACCACGCTCCGATTCAACCCACAATCTATAAAACAAATCCATTCCTTTCGGAGTAGATGTTATGATAAGTTTGGTTGTACTACCTGATGATATTGTAGGGTATGTAGCTTCATAGAACTCTTCCTGAATGTTATTATCTACGATTGAAAATTCGTCAAGATAAACCATGTTGGTTGAGTCGCCTCGGATACCAGATGAGGTAGTGGCCGATGCGTAAAGCGACGAACCGTTTTCCAGTGATATGCTTCCTTTGTTCCATTCAACAATACCCTGTTGAAGCCACATTGGAAGATATGAATAGGCAAACTTGATTCTGGTTAGAATCTTCTGGGCGGTCTTTAACTTGTTAGCTAGGATAGCTCCATTCCAGTTTTCATGGAACAGGATATGCCAGAGCATAATGGCAGTGATGGTTGTTGTTTTACCGCTCTGTCTTGGAAGTTTACAGATAACGAATCGATTTTTTTGACATTTCTCAATCAACCCCTTTTGATACTCGTAAGGGTTAAATAGAATTTCACCATCATCCAATGAAATAATCTTCATGTAATGGGTAGCAAAATACAGCATGTCTTGACTGCATTTTATATACTCTTGAAGCATCTCAGGGGTGAACTCAATCTTCACCCCTTCTTTCTTCAAGTTTTTAGTATTAAGATAGTACTCGCCCTTTTTACGCGGCATTGTTTGCCTGCTTCATCAATCGCAATATTTCAGCGGTCGTAACTATAAGAACGTTGGTATTGCCTTTGGCTACATTAGGATTAATATCTTTTTTGATTTTATGGATATTAAGTAATGATTCATTGGCTTTAATATAGCTTGATAAAAAGGTTGCCAATGCCGTATAAGCAAAGTTGTTCTGTGCTTGAGAGGCCCATACAGTCATCTCTTCCAAGGTAACCTTACCGGCATCTACGGCGGCTTGAATGTTAGCTCTTACCTGTTTGAAGTCACCTTCGAATATTGCATTTATCTCATCATCCTTGGTAGGAACCTGTCCCTCTTCTTTTAAAGCAGGAACATCTTCAACAATTTCAGGTTCTAACGCCATACCAAGTGCATTAGAAATTTTTTCATCAGTATTCATTATTGTGTCTCGTCATCTATAAATTCAATAACTGTTCCCCAATCATCATCAATAGTTATATCTGCGATAGGTATACTTAATGATGCATTAGAAGTCGGCGTTCCATTGGCAGTTAATCCAACCTGCTCGTAAATATGCTCGGCTATTGGAGTCTGACCAACACCTTCTGAAGCCGTATTGGTAGATGGTATTCTAAAATTAACATGAAGCTGCTTGATAGGTCCGTTAGCATTGATAGGTCCGTACAAGTAACCTTTCATTTCGAAATTGAGTGTCCACATCATAGCCTTTCTATCAGTGAATGGGCCTTCAAACGTATCAGTATAGTTGATAGAGTTTAAAACAAGTGGTATATCGTGTTGGATACCCATTTCTGGAATAATATTCAAAGTGGCCGTAAATGCTGGTGTAAAATAAGGAAGTATCTCTTCCAGAATCTTGGTTCCATCTTCGGCGTTCTTTACCATTATTCCCAAAGAAAAATAGAAATTATATGGGACTGGATTATATACCCACTGAATTGACTGGCTTGTTGTATTGGACTGATAAATCTTTCTCACCATATTGAGATGGCGGTCGCCGTCATACATCATGCTAGTCATCAGGAAGTACATACGCGGAAGGTCAATAGCAACAGGTTTCTCTAGGTTTGGGTCGCCAAGTACGCGCGCCAAAAACTTTTCCTTTGAGGCATATGAGATAGGAATCGGCGCGGTCTGTATCACGTTGCCGTTACCATCGAAACGATTGATTGAGATATCGTTAAATAGTGAGCCAAACCATAAAACGTACTTTCTTATGATTCCATTATAGAACGTCTGTCCAAACACGATTAATAAACTCCTTCACTGAAAGGATCAATATCTGAGAAATCAACAATAGCCGCTTCCTGACTGGTTAGGTATGCATTGTCTGCAATCGTTTGATTTTCCAAGTTGTAGTTCTCAAGAATAAGCGGATATCCATCTTCCGTAGTTAGAAAGTATGGGTTGATATCCTCTGTGATAATCGAGAAATTGGTCATATCAAACGAGTACTGAGCCTGAACGCCGTCTATCTGTGGTAGTCCGGTATTAAGCTTTTCATTAGAATATTCCCACTGCTCGCAAACCAAATCATAAAGCTGCAATGCGCCCAACTGATAGAAGACCGCTTCCTGTTGAACATATTTTACAACGTAAATCTTATTATTTAAAGGAAATAGAATTAAATCACCTTCGTTTGGTCTTACCTGACCTGTACGAAGTCCGACAATGTTATTGAAGGCAGTACGCGCGACCGAGAAAGTTATCTCGTCACGGATTTCCAAACCAAACTTCGAAAGGAATCTACCATCACCGGTGAAGGCTTCAGGATTCTTAACGTACATTTCTAAATTATAATTATTGTTGTAAGTTGAAACATCATCGGCCCCATATAGTTGGTCAAAATTTCCTATCGTTCTTGGGCAATAGTAGTTACCAACTCCATATATTTGAATTGATTCAACTATAAGAGCATCAATAAGCTCCTGTTCCAAAGAGGAATCGAAGTTATTAAAATATTGATTAGTCGCCATTTATCCAACCATGTCTGAAACAGGAAGACTGTAGTTCTCAATCATTTCTGATTCAAGTTTTTCTCTCTCATCCTTGCCCATATCATAAATCTTTTGACCATTGAAACGAACTCCACCAGGAAGTTGTAGTCCATCATACTTCAACAGGTTTGATCCCCACTGTTCTCGTAACAACGCAACTGTGTATCTTTGTAGCCAGCGGTCGGCATACATTTGAGTATAGATATCGGGGTCTACTGTCTGATAACATTCAATGATAAGATATTGACCAGCACCAAAGTTGGTCCAGTCTGTGTCGATATAAAGTTTCTGTGTCAGTCGGTTATATCTAATTGGCTGTTGTCCAACGATGAATTCGGTAACCAATGCAAGATGTTCCATAACCATGTAGTAAGGAACCATTGATACGCTGGTTAGGGTATATAAGTCGTTCAAGGCAATCTGGTATCTAATGTTGAATAAATCGTCGGCGCGTACTGATGGGTCACCAATTGGGAACACCTGTACTGCCCCGTTGATGTTTTCTGGAAGTATCAAGTACTGGTTGGCAATATCGTTTGCGGTCGGAATATATGAATAGTAAATCTTTTCAGTTCCGTCGAAATGATAGTCCCAATACCACTTGATGGCTTCGTCTAGACGGTCATCTACCTGCTCTGGATCAATGTTTATTTCGATAACAGGATAGCCTAATTTTCTTAGGCAATAAAACTTGAATGATTCTCTAGAATTTGGCTGTGACATAAGTTCTCCAGTTATACTATGAGTATTTAGCCAATAAAAATATCCTAAATACTTGTAGATTAAGCTAGATGGGGAACACTACATGCACATAATTATCGAAACAAAAGCCTTTTATGATTGGATGCGCCATCCACATCCAGAAAAAATAACCGATGCTGATAAAATGGGCAAGATGGTAAAACAAAATCATGAAGGTACATGGCTTTTGAAAAGTGAAATTTCAAGACCTAGCACTACAACTGTAGTACTTCCTGAAACAGAGGTTCAAGAGTGTTTAGCCCACTTTAAAAGAAAGAATGAATTCTTCCCTGAAAATCGCGAAGAAGTTGTAGCTTGGTATTTGGCAACAAAGACAATGCCGGAACATGCTCATCCAAAAAATTTCACAAAGATTTCTGTTCCTGAAGAACCAGAAGTAGAAAAATATCTAAACCAGTTTTTCAAGGTGGCAAAGTAATGTTAACTTACGATCAACTTCCAATATACACAGAATTTTCTGATATTCCTGCTCTTTCCGCAGAAGATTATAATTCTTCGTTGGTTCGTTCTCACTTCTTTGCAGAAATTGAAAGTTCAGACGGAACTCTTAAGTACACTTCTGGATGGTGTAAAAATTTAACAACAGATACAGCAACCCCACCTACCAATCGTAGAGATTGGCAAGCATCAGCAATGGGCGGTGGAGCAACAGCAGTTGCATCAATGCAGGGAATAGCTACAACTGTTAATGCAACAGCATTAATTAATACCGGCGCAACTTTTCCTGTTTCTAACTCATCAGTTAAGGGAATTGCAGGAGCTATGGTTGTTGCTACAGCTAATTCAACCGGTGGGGGTTCACTTGCTTTTGGAATCATTCTTTCATCGAACACAACAGTATTGAATATTGACCAATGGTACACTGCTAACAACCTAGCTGTAGCAACAACTCCTCAAAATTTGGCAGGATACATGGTTCTTCCTGGACAAGCCCCTGCCATGTGGTTGGCTGTTACTGCTAACACAACAGCACCTACATCAGCCGATACTGTATTAGCACAAGAACTTGCAGCTAACGGATTCAGTCGCGCATTAGCAACATTTGCTCACACAGCAGCAACAACAACCTATACACTTCAAAAGGTATTTTCTGCAACAGGAAATGCAACAATTAATAATGAAGCCGTATTTGGTTCTGGATTATCTGCCGGTGGTGGTGTAATGCCTTTCGAATCAGCAGAACCTTCTCCACCAACATTAGTTAATGGTGATCAGTTAACACAGACTGTTACTGTAACAATAAACTAAGGCGGTTTGATATAGTAATTTATTGCTATATCCAATAAGATATGGCTATTACTTTACATGGAACGCCAACTAAAACCGGTCCTAGCACGGTTAATAGCTTATCCGTATCTATAGGGTCACCTTCCAACGGCGACGTAGTTATTGTTTTAGTTGGTCCTTTCAGTACATCGGCAAGAACTATAACCCCACCAACCGGATGGACTCTTGTACCAAATTGTTCTAATAGTACATCATTAGGAACTTCTGCGGTATACTACTATGTGTGGCAAACTGGCAATTCTACTTCTTATGCATTTGGAATAAGTGGTACAAATGCCTCAATGACTGCTGTAGCAGCATTGTATAGCGGAGTAAATGGTGTAACAGGACCAATTGATGCATCTATTTCAAATCAAGATGCTTCAACAAATACTACTCACACCGCTTTATCTGTAACTGCAAAAGCATCTTCTGATATGTTATTGATGATATATCAAGCCTCTGCTGCCGTGGGAGCATTTACTGCTCCAAGCAAAGGGACAATAGAATTAACTACTGCATCTTCATTTGCTTTTGTTGATTTTCTTTTGAGTTCAGGTGGTGCTACAGGAAATCAAACCATTACTACGGCAGCGACCGGTAGAATAAACTCTTACACAGTAACTTTATGGGGTTCAACTTCTTATACACAGGGCATATCAGAATCAATCAGTAAACCAACTGACGCAGTAGTTAGATCATTTATCGGTGCTCGTGGAGAGTCAGAATCAATTGTTAACCCTAGTGATAGTACTACTAGAATATTTGTAGGTTCTAGAAATAATTCAGAATCAATTACTATCCCATCAGATTCAGTAAGTAGAACATTAATTATAACCAAAGGTATTTCGGAAAACATTAATATTCCAACCGATTTAATTAATAGAATATTTGTTGGTGCGCGCGCACTACCCGAATCAATTACCATTCCAACCGATTTAATTAATAGAATATTTGTTGGTGCGCGCGCACTACCCGAATCAATTTCTATACCATCAGATTCAGTAAGTAGAACATTAATTATAACCAAAGGTATTTCGGAAAACATTAATATTCCATCTAGTTTAATATCTAGAGGGTTTATTGGTGCGCGCGGCCTACCCGAATCAATTTCTATACCATCAGATTCAGTAAGCAGATCATTTACTCTTGCTAAGAATATTTCCGAATCAATCGCTATTCCATCAGATTCGATAGCTAGAGTATTTGTTGGATCAAGAGTTACTGTTGAAACTATCGATATGTTATCAGACTCTATTGATAGAATATTCATCGGTTCTAGAGGTAATTTTGAATCAATTACCATTCCAACCGATTTAATTGATAGAATATTTGTAGGTTCTAGAAATAATTCAGAATCAATCTTGATACCTACAGATGATATAGCAAGAATGTTTATTGGATTTAGAGGTCAGAACGAAGACGTTCCGGTTCCTATTGATTCAGTTATTGGAGTAGTAAGTGGGCAAAAAACTATAAACATTTTCGAAGAAATTGATGCCCCAACCGACTCAATAATTCGTGAAGTATTATTCTCTCGGAATATAATGGATGATGTTGGTTTAATTAGTGATATGTGGGACCATACTATATGGATAATTCTAAATAAGCCATATAATTACGTTGTTCAATGGATACAGAAAAACTTTATTCAAGTTAATGGTCATGATCCAATAGCTTCACCTATTGTATTAGTATCAAACACTAACATAACAGTGAATAATGCTAAACTATCACCAGTACAAAATGTGGCCGTAATATCACCAGCAAATACAATTATTGTAGTTAAATATTAAGCGTGTGTAACTGAAGGTGTTACTGTAACTTGACCTTCTACAACGCGAGAAACGTTGCCTGATGGGTCTGTTACGAATACATCATATACATATCGAGCCGGTCCATACAAATTAGCAGTGGCATTAGCTGTAAGCGAAAGAATAATCTGCCCTACGTTTGCAACCACATCAACTGTAAATGAAGCTGCCGCATTCATTGATGAATAGTGGTGTCTGATTTCAGAGTTACCGGTATATCCAGTCAACGGTATGGGGTTGCCATTAGCATCGTTCAGTTGAATAACTGTCTGATAGGTTGCTCCCTGATCAATTACTAAATTTTGTATCTGTGCTGGCATTATGGATTAATATACTCGATTATAATTACAACACCGTTGGCACCATGTCCACCGGTTGCTGCTGATCCTGATTGTCCAGTTGCTCCACCGCTTCCGCCACCACCATAACCGCTTCCAGCGTTTCCGTTAGATTGTTCTGATGCTCCTACGAAGTTTGCACCACCACCACGGCCATGAGTTGAGTCACCGCCGCGACCACCATAAGCTTGTCCACCAGCCAACGACTGTACTTTTCCGCTATCTCCCTGTCCACCAGAAATGTTTATATCTCCACCTGTAGCTGTGCTTGCTGCTGGCGCTGGAGAGAAGTTCGCACCACCAATCGACACTCCCGAAGGTGCTAAACCACCACCACCAACCATTTCAGTAAATGTAGATGAAGTATTTCCAAAAACGCTATTTGTTCCTGCAATATTAGCTGTTGATATTCCCACAATTACTGGTTCTGTTGTTCTGATACTTGCGTTTGCAATTCTTGAAATTGCTGTAGCTCCTGCCGTACCACCAGGTGAAGCTTCTCCATTACCACCATCTTGTACGGTTGATAGTCCAGAACCACCAGCCCCAACTACATAAACTTCGGCATAAACCAAATTGGCATTCTTTGTGTAGGTTCCATTTGAAGTGAATACGGTAGTATTAACTATCAATCCAATCATGATAGGAACATCATTAACAGAAAATCCCTGTCTTGAATTAAAATTTTGGTCAATAGCCATTAAATTACCTGAGTTCTTACTAGTTTAACTGTTAATGTGTTTGAACTATTAGCTGATGTAGCAGTGAACAATACTTGTACGTTAGCACTATTTATGCTTGCATCGAAAGTTCCTAGTCCAGAACCGTTGAACAATTCGGCATATTGAGTTTGAATAACGCTATTGTTACCATCATTGATCATCATTACTTCAATTGAATGAACAAGAGTAGGGGTTCCGGTGTTATATACGAAAATCAAATACTTGGCACACTGGCACAGAGTCTTTGGAAAGCTATCAATTACCACCTGCGCGGTAGTATTTACTACGCTGGTGTTGGTTGCGATTATAGCATGGGCGGTCTGGAGTGTTGCTCCCTGAACTAGTCCGTTGGCAGTCACGCTGCCGTTAAGTACAGCATTGTTGCCGTTATACGTGTTAGCGTACACAATATTGGACGTTAAGTTGTTGGCGACCACATTTGCAGCCACAACATTAGAAGTAATTACAGTGTTGGTTCCACCAAAGGTGTTGTTTCCAGTGAATGCATTGTTGGTCGCAAGGACTGCATATGCGCTGGCTGGCAACCCGCCAAGGAATAGAGAGTTGTTTGATGAACCGGCTGCTTCGATATAATAAGAAGGTGGCTGTCCACCGAATAGATTTGCGTTCTGTGCTTCACCAGTATAGATGGTGCTATTAATTGTAGCTGTTCCAATAGTAATTGTTCCAGCGTTGGCCGATACATTTCCTACCGAGAAGGTAGATGAATTTACAAAGAATGATGATGTTGGAGTGTTCAATTCATATACGGTAGAGTTACCTACTGCATTGACTGTTGAATTTCCAAAACTTATTCCAGTAACAGTTACGTTACCAATTAATGTACCGGTTACAATTGCGGTGCTATTGATTACAGTGTTTCCAATTGTGATAGTGTTTCCAGTAACTACTACGTTACTCGAAATAGGAAGGACGTTTGGAGTTGTAACCGTTCCGCCTCTAAGAGCAGCGTTGGCCACGAGAACATCAACAGAAAACGTTCCGTTTATGTATCCATTTCCAGAAGTACCCTCTCCTGCACTATTGGCAGCAGTAGTTACAACATTGCCGGATAGTAGCTGACCCATTTGAACAGTATCGGCTAACCAACTTGTAAATGTTGCGTTTGTTGCTGGATTAGTATTAGGGACCGCGTGCGCCATTATGCTGCTACTCCTATAGCTCTGAAATCATTAACTCTCGGAACTATGTATGATGAATTACTTAACAATAGTGTCTTGAATGCCATTGTTGAGAACTGTGTAAATTTAACCATTCCAGGATTATAGTAAGTCAATATTCCATTGTTCTGAGCATCCGAGAATGCTGTATTCTTATATAGAGGGTCAATCTTATCGATTACCAATCCTGCACCCGACACGCTATTGTTAGTTGTTCCGGTTGTCACCACAACGGCTGAAGAGTTTGAAGATGAAACAACTGTGATAAAGTACGCATTTGAGAATATCGGAGAATATACTTTAATCAAATCACCAGCTACAAGATTTGCTGATAGGTTGGTTGAAGTCAAGATTACTGTGTTTCCGGTGTTGGCAACGGTAACGGTTCCAGTGCATGTGAATAATGACTTAGGATATGGTGGAACACTGAATGTATACTGTATGAAATCCTGAGTATCTACCAACGAGCTAAACTGCCCCACTCCACCTGTCATTGTAAGAGGAGTCCATGCCTGTGAAGAGAATGAATATGGGTCATTGTAGTTAACTACCTTTGCATAGTATTCAACTGCTGTACCAATAGGCATGTAGATTGATGAGTATAGGGTAATGGTTTCGGCCAACCCGTTGTTAGCGAAAGTTACCGATACCGAAATACTCTTTGATAGACAATTTCCTGTGTTAGTTGTTTCGCCATAGTCACTATCATTGATCTGACTGATATAAGACATGATATCCAGTTTTTCCTGATAGATGTATGGTGAAGTAAACAATAGGGCATTGGACTGGTTTACAGTTAACTGAGCTAGAAGATATGCTGATTTGTAAATACCATCCACATTGGCCAACTGGCTATTTGGGGTATTCAATTCAACTGCTCGGCTAAGGATGCAAGTGTCAAATGGGCTTAGTGTATATTGGTCGGCTGTAACCTGAAATTGATTTGCAAGCGAAACAACATGGTCGGAATTTGAGAAGTTGGCGTATAGATTTGAAACTGAAACGTCAGGAGCCTTAACCAAAATTTCTGGTGTGAAGCTGGCGAAATGATAATCCCAAAATGAATTCAAATTACAGAAAGAACCGGACAACGCCCCTCTTATTGTAGCTCCAAGTTGGGCCACAACGTTAGCTCCGGTTCCATTAGAGGCGCTACCATTGGCAGCGTTAATGGATAGAGTTCCGGTATTTGTGAATCCAAATCCAGCGTTTGTGATATTAATTGATATGATCCCACCAGTTCCGTTAGTACCAAGGTTGGCTGTAGCATTTACTGTAGCTCCTGAAACCACGATATAATCTGTGTTATTGTATCCAGAACCACCTGCAACAATGGTATATGTTCTAATAGATGATGCTGACCACTGTACAGTGCTGTTTGAAGATGAGTTACTCAAAATCAATTGGCTATTTGGATAATCAGTATTCATTACAAGCGCAACAGCAGTCTTTTTAAAAAATGCAGCAGCATTTGTAAATGTTGGTGATTGATTAAGTGTGATTACGGTGTTGTTTGGAACCGTTTCAACCACGATAACATCTGTGTTACCGGCTGTGCCGTCAGTGATAACAATAGAATCGCCAGGAACGAATCCGGTAGCTGCGTTAGTAAAGGCCGTTCCAGTTCCAACAAGGATCATTGTGTTTGTTGAAACCGCTATAGTTCCCTTCGAATAGAAGGTTACATTGGCTGATAGGCTTCCGTTGGCATAACCCCCGAAATCCTGAAATACCGATTCTTCACCCATGTAAGTGTTTGATATCGTGTCGATATTAACGAATTCATACGCATCATTAACTAATTCAACGTTTGCTGAAGATGCAGTGAATTGTGCGATATTTACAATAAATTTAAGATTGGTCGAAGTCTGGGCTACCAATGTACCGTCACTTCCCATCTGATAATATGCGCCTGCATACTGGCCGGAAGGCCCAGGAGATGTAGTTGTAGTCCCGACAAGGAAATCACCAACAACGTCTTCCCATAACTGGAATTCAGGCGTATCCATCTGAATCATGATGGCGTAATATGCACCAGTTGTTATAGGGACCGGCGACTGGAAAGCAAAAACTGTTGGTACGGATGCGTTGTTAGAAACTGTAATGTTGGCAGAAAATACGTCAACGTCGGTGTCGGCTATTATTGATGTAGGAATAGGTGCATTGTTTCCATCAGTCTCGGCTATCATAATCGAAACTGCCGGATTTACGATACCAGCTAAGTTGTTGTTTGATGAAGGAAGAGTATTGAAGAACAAACTAACACTTAATAGATAAATGCTATCTGCCCCACCTACTGCATCAGGATCAACATAAAATGTTTGCGCTTTCGAAAATAACATTACTTACCCTCACCGGTAGAAACTGTCCATGTATCAAACCACTTTTCTAAACCTTTCTTAACACTTGAATCAACAGTAAATGATGCCACAGATGAACCATCGGCTGATGATACTTGAGCAACCATTGGTGATGTTGCAAATGCCTTGGCCTGTTCGAATGTGATTACATCAGTAACATCAAGAACGTCTATTACCTTGGCATGATAATAATGGAAATTGAGTCTTCCATATTGTCCAGAACATAGACCGGCCCCAAGCTTTCGGGTCATTCCTAGTCCATGAGTCTGTTGGCAAGCCGCAGTGAAATCCACTCCACCAAAGGTGAAGAAGTGAACCGTATTAGGCTTTAGACCGTGGCACTTTATTTTAAACTTCTGAGCCTTAGCATATTCAGTAAGCAATTCTCGCTGTTTACCAGCATTAATTGTTTTCTTCTTTTTGCTAGTTGTTACTGTGCCATCTGGATTGGCGGTTATATCAGTTCCGCCGATTGTTACTGTTGTTGATGCCATATGATTATTTATTATTCCTAACTGGAAGGAGTAGAAGATGAACTATTATTTGTTATTCTTCCGCCAGTAGTATGACGATATTTGCTGGTTTTATCGTCATCATTCTTTTTATAGGTTCCCTTTACCTTATAAGTTGTAGGCTTTACCTTCATTGTTCCGACGTATTGAACAGGAACGTGAGGGTTATTTGCAACGGCCACTGGTGGAACAGTAGCATTCAATTGCTGGACCAATGCATAACTCTGGTAAGGCAATGTCAAGTATGTGTTTCCTGTTGTGAAAACATATGGTATTGCGAATTCAACTGAACGCGGAACCAACTCACCATTAATGATTGAGGCATTAAATTCAGGGTCAGATTCGTTTGTATATGCTGTTGTTGTATAGTCATCAGCAATAAATCCAAATACGGTTGAACCTTGGTCCTGAACCGAATTATTCAACATCTGGATTAGAAGAACAGTTTCCAAGTTCTGAATTCTTATTTCAAGGTCGCCAATCTCCTGCATCGTATAGCCCTTTGGTTGTAGTGATACTACTCCAACATCTGATGAAGGAAGGGCGATTGTGAAGTTTGTTTTTCGAGTTCCGGCGTACTGACCATTAACAATGGTTGTGTCGGAATATAGAGTCCAATCGGCGCTCAACAATGATGGAATTGTTGGATATGGCGGAATTACAAGTGTATTAAGTGTAAGGGCACCGGCTACATCAGCAGGAGCCAATATCTTACTTGATATGTCTGGTAGTCCGGGAACTACGATTACATCGCCGTTTCCGTTTACAACAACCTTATCAATTCGCCCAACATAATATGTCGCATTCATGTTGGCAGTTGAGATAGGATGAGGAATCTTCTTATTGTTTGCTGGATTTGCGGTGTTACCAAACTTTACAGCGGCAGCTACTACAGCAGGGTTTACTGTTGCTGTTGCATTTGTTGTTGCCAATGCTGCGGTGTTGGTTACTGCTGGTCTAAAGTCCAACATATCGCGAAGATCGTAATAATCGCCCTGATTTCCGTAAAGTTCAGGTATTTCAAGAGTGTTCATTGTGGCCGATGCAGAGGCCAAATTTACTGTATCGTTTACAGGATATGAACCAATTACGGATAGACCGTCTGTGTTTCGGGTTAGGCAATCAAACTCAACAAGAAGCATATCAGTATTCGATAGATTTAATGAAGAACCTTGAACGATAGCAAGACTTCCTGCATCTACGAAGTTCTCATTCTGTCCACCATTGATATAGAAATTTGCTGTGATATTCGTATTGCTGGTTGAAGTTCCACGGTATACAGCAGTCAATCTAATGATATCAGGAATACCAAGGTTCCAAGGTCCAGTGATTCCACCGGCATTGTTTGCAAGATTTAATTGAACGAATATCCCACGATTAACTGATTTAACAATAGGTGTGGCATTCAAAATAACTGATGAAAATGTTACCGACACGTTGGTTGTTGAAGACCATGTGTTGGCAAGGTTAATTGTCATCACGTTGCTGCTTCCGTTGAAGGTAATTGAACGACCTGTTCTCAATAGAGATACAGGAACCGACTCAGGAAGAATGATTGCTGTATTGCAAGTTGCACCATTAAATGATGGTGGAGTATCCAATGTTAATAACGTATTATTTGTTATCGATGCAACAAGTCTTGTAATAGTGTTTCCGGCTGTTCCGTCAGTAATTTCTATGTAATCACCGGCCACGAATGTAGTCTGAAATGTTGTAGTTGTTCCAACAAGGTTTGCACTTGCTGTGTTCGATACGACAGTACCAGGACCAGCAGGAAATAGAATGTTTGCCTGTGGAGCAACGATTGTATCAAAGTAAATCGAAGGTGCTGTATAGAATGCTTCTCCAGCAGCCGAAGAAATTACGATATATCCAGAAGTATTTGCTGGCTCAGTTAGGCATTCGCGATATGTGTATGAAACGTTAGCGATTGTCTGGGCGGCTGTTACACCGGTAGGAACTATAATTGAGTTATTGCTTGGTTCCTGCAATCCGGCCACTGCAATGTCGGCTATACCAGTGAATGCTCCTGCGCTATTGGCATAGATTGAACCGACGCTGGTAAAACTCTGGCCATTGGCCATGTTAATATCATATAGATAAAATCTATAGTTGGCGTTGGCGGTTCCAGGAAGTCCGCCCTGTCCAGAGCGATTATCGAACAATACTGAACGGATTCTAGCCGTTCCGATATAGTTGCTTGAGTTAGCTGGTGATACCAATGCTGGCGGATAAGTTATTGCAGCAGAATTCCCCAAAGAATCCATTGCATTAGCATACAAATAAACCAATGATGCGGTCTGGAATGAGAAGGTTCCTATCAAGTTATCAACCAAAACATAACTACCATAGTTTACGGCAGTTTGGTTTGGGTTAATGTTTTGAGTGTTTATACCCTTATATGAGGAAACTGAAAATGTTGTCTCTGCATCTACCAAGTACCCACCAACGTAGGCTTCACCAGCATCTACATATACAAGATATGAATTAGCTTCCTCTACCAAGGTTGCGGGGGATTCTGTGGTAATCAAGAATGGGTCGAGAACGAAATCACCAGCGGTGTTGTAAGTTCTCTGAGCCATTTCTGCTTCAATCGAATTGAATTGAGTTGTTCTGTTTTGCTTGAAAGGCTGTCCGCCCGACCACTGAACGATGGGGAAGAATAGGGCATTCGCCGCAGCATTGGCTGCTGACTGAACCACCAATACCGGCGAAAGCTGTAGACGGTCTGCACCGGGAGCAGTGAAGTTTGGTGTTCCCTTAGCATTGTCCAGCAATGACTGATCAATGTTGCTATTGATTATAAGTTCTTGAGTATTGAACCCAACCACAACTTGGTCAGGATTGTTGCTATAAGGGTCAACAATTACAACGCTGGCAGATACTCTTGAGAAGTAACCCTTCTGGAAGATAACTCCATCGGTTACTCCAAAGGCATATCCATTTCCAACTGCGTTAGTTGTTGATGCAATCTGAAACTGAGTTAAATAGTTACGAGCAATCAAATTGGCGTTAGGAATGTTGCCTGTGTTTGACTGGATGGTAACTTGCGGAGACATATAGTATCCAGCACCACCCGATGTAACGTTCATTATAATAACGTTACCGAATCCATCGGTAAGCATTGTTGCCGATGCACCAGAACCAATTACACCCGCAACTGTGAAGAATGTGTTGGTATTAATTTCATGAACAGAAGTATTCTGTGTGAAAGTCCAATTGAGAGGAGAAGTATTTGTAACTTCCAAGTCCGCAAGCAATGGAACCACATTAAGGATAAGAGCCGATGCATTGGCAGTTGAGTTTATTCCGACAATGGTTGCACGAACGTTGGCTGTTCCAACATAATTAATTGTATCCCCGATATTGAAGCAGTTTGAACCACTTGAACCGTTGGCGAAAGTTAATCCACCGGTTGTATTTGTAATAGCTAGGGCTGATGAGATAACAACGAAGTCTGAGTTATTAAATCCTAATGAACCATTAATGATATTGATTCCTTCAACAACGAAGTCACCATTATATGCTGTGATGATTTCACCAGCAGAGTATGAGGTTTCATTTGTTGAAGTGCCCGAGTTCAAATACTTGATGTATAGAGTATTCAGATTTGGGTCAGTTGATACATATCCCGCAACACCCTGTAATACAGTTGCTACAAGGTTCGAAGAGTCAACAAGATTTAATCCAGCAAACTGACCTATATTGATAGGTGTACCGGTGATATCGTTGTCAAGAAGCTTTATATATGGATAGTTGGGATAGAATATGAAATTACATCCGGCAATGATTGTTCCGTTCTGATAAATGTTGTCTCCAAACTGCTCAATCTGATTCTGGAGCATGTCTTGGAATTGGTTGAGTTCTCGCGCCTGAACAGCTACTCCGGGCTTAAACAATACTCGGTAGTAATCTTTTGCAGGTGAATAATCATCCCAATACGGACTAACATTTAAATCGGTCGAAAGTGGCATTTATTTTATCCTATATAATATTTAGTCTTAAAATAGTAACACTATTTTCACTGTTTCTGACTGCGTATCGGCACGCGTAATAAGAGGATTGTTCTCAAGGTATACAATCTCTCCACTATCAAGAACCAAATCTCCAGGAAATGCGGCGGTTATACTGAACAGAGAACCGGTCGATTCGCCCTGTATGGTATTTCCAACGTTGAACTTTCCATCCTGATTCGTAACGAATAAATTCGATACGGTGTTGCTAACAGTATTTATAGAGTGGAAAGAAGCGTTAGAAATAGTTATAGCACCTTCAAAAACTGTCTCGTCGGTGATAAAAGTTCCGCTTTCCAAAGAACCAACATAACGTCTTGCCTGAATGTAGGTTAAGAATGTTTTATCTTCATTGTTGATTGTATAACTAGCCACATTTCCAATAGCGAACGAGTTGGCCCCAATAATTATGCTGTCGGCAACAAAGGTAGGTGATACGTTAACTATATTCAAGGTTGATGGACTAATTGATACGATGTATCCATTGGCTACCACCTCGGCCAAGGCAAAGCTGGCGGCTGCGTTGGTGAACAAGCAATTAGATGAAAGAGTCAATGATGAGCTATTAACCACACCCGCGACTTGACCAATATAACCTGTTCTTCCGCCAAGGATATAGATGAAATCTCCATCATCAAACTGGTTCATAAAATCTGTTCCACTACCAACTACGGTAGTTGAACCGGTATTAGTTGAAACGGAACCGGCCAATAGGATCGGTCTTATCTGGTATACCTGCTCATTAAATATGAAATTACCGTTAGCTCCTGGGTCACCATTCGAATCGAGTAAATTCAATTGAACGTTAGCGAACACAGGGTTCTTAACAATACCGATTGTTCTATATCCGTTTTGAGTAGGAATGGTGTTAGATTCGTTATTGGCGAATGTAAGGCTGATACCAAGCATTGTTCCACCAAGTTCATTATATACATCAAATCCATGTCCGCCCGGTGGTGGAATAATAACATCAAGTACGGCAGTGTTGGTCACTCCAACTGAGATATCGGATATTACATTAGCAGAGGCTATTCTGTAACCCTTTCCTCGTTGTAGAACGTTTACGTTATATACGCTGTTTGAAGAGGCTGCGTTAATCAATGCCATAGCAAACGCATTAATCGTTACGTTATCATCACCAACAATCTGTACAGCAGGGTTAATCTGGTATGTAGATGTGGCATCGAGTGAGGTTGTAAAAGCTGTGTTTACAATAACTTCTTTAGCTAAACCAATTACTCGATAGTCTACAATAGAAACAAACTGCCCCGCTCCAGTTCCGCCGTTGATGTAAAGAATACATCCTGAGTAATATCCATTAACGTTTGATGCGTTATTGGCTACTCCATAGATGATATTGTTTCCACCTACCTGAATATCTGATGACTGGAATTGACCGGCCAAGTAGTTGTTATAACCGGAACCAGACTGATTTACCCCAAACTGATCTGGTGAAGTGATAATAACATCAATTGCGCCGTCTATCGTATTGGCTTTGGTGTTAGCGTTTGGAATAACTGGAATGAAATCTGATGTAGCAAATTGCTGAAATGGTGTTGCATCAACCGAAAAGAGATACTTCCATAGATAACCATCCGATGTTTCATAGTAGGCATCAGATGAATTGGTATCCCCAAATGTTGGTTGGAATAGTGATGGCGCTCCACCATTATTATATAAGCACTTAAATGTGTGATACTGCGATGTAGCGTTTACAGTGGTATAAAAATTCTCGTTATATAAATTTGCATCTTGGTCATTATACATAGCGAAAACTGTGTTAGCTACCCAATCATATCTGGGGGCCATTACAATAACATCATTAGCAGCCAATCTTTTACCAAAAATCATATTCTGGTAGGCATCCACGACCAACTGATTAGTCGAATTCATCGGCTGAAAGATATCAGTATCGTTATTGGGATATGGAAGACTGCGACCGGCGAATACATAGTAAATATCTTCGTTGCTGGAGATAGCTTCGATCAACGTTTGAACTGTGCCATCTCTGAAACGTTCTGTTACTAATTGTGTGTTGTTAAGTGCCATTTATTGTCCTGTCATTACGATATAGGTTATATTACCTACTGCTTCGGTATTTGCATCAACAATTAAGCTTGTATTGCTTAATGTTTTAACTAATTGTCCGGTTCCCCTTATAACGTCAAGATTATTTATGGCGTCAGATATCGTAGATGTAGCATAAACATTAGGTAATGATAATGTAAGATTTGCATAAGAATTTGGCCCATAAATCACATGCCCAAGCAAAAATGTACCAACAACTTGAGTTATTTGAATAGTACTACTGTTGCTTGAGTACACAACCCCAGTAGCAGTATTAATTGATTTAACATTATTAATTGTAGCTATACATCCTGAGTTTGCTCCAATCAAAACATAATTGTTAGTAATTGGACCAAACTCACTACTCATAGTTGCAACGGTTGAGTTACAGCTATCAATAATTCCAACCATCGTGTTTTGAGTTATGGCATTTGCAGAACGAAAATTCTTTTGTTGTTGATAAACGATTTCATTGATTTGAAAACTACCGGTATTTGTAGCATTTTGAATATTAACAAGCTGAATTACTTGTGATTCTTGTGCTACATGATCGCCAACATTAAATTTTGTATTGGAGAAACTTAAAATTGTAGCTGTGGCACCAGAATCGGCACCGGTTATAGTGTCTTCAACATTAAAAATGCCAGTTGCGACCACGACATCAATAGTTGATGAATTTGCTCCGCTTACTCCACCAAGAGCGCCAGTAATATTATCTGTTATTAATTCGAAATCAACAGAATCGAAAGAACCAGTTATAGGATAGGCATTAGATACAAATCCTATATTCATTCTCTGAATAAAATCTATTTCAAAACTACGAGCATATAACCCTACAACAAGAGAGCCATTGGTAAAGATTCCGGTTGTATTACTTAAATATAGGATAGTTGAGTTTGAATTTGTATTTAAAGTAATAGCATCAAGAGTTCCCTGTGCAACCGTATTTGATGGGTTATTAGCATTAACTCCAACAATGAGAAGATTACCTAGTTCATAAAAGGTGTTTGAACCAGGAATAGTTATTTCGGCGATTACAGCTTGAACAATTCCATTATTAAATGGTTCTATCTGAGTGACTAAATCTCCAATCAAAAATGTATTAGATGTTATAGTGTTTGGTTCCACTACAACATTGTAATAAGCAATTTCAACTGAATCTTGAGTAACGTGGGCACGAACTACTTGATTCCAAGCCAATTCTACCGAGTCTTGAGTTACTCGTTCTCTAACTGCCTGTTGCCAAGCTAATTCAACTGAGTCTTGAGTAGTATGATCTTGAACGGAGATAGATGAACCATGCCAAGCCATTTCACCAGAGGTTTGTGTAACTCGGTTATTACCGCTACCGCGCCAAGCCATTTCACCAGAAAGTTGAGTAACACGATCATTAGCATTATTTCCAATAGGATCAGGACCAGCCAAAATTGCAAGTGTAATTGATCCATATGATGATACAGAAGCACCAAACGCAATATTTCCTGTTGCTCCCGCTGCACCCAAAGCCATTCCAAAAGCGCCTGAACCGAAATACTGGCCTGAATTAAAATCTTGATCCCAAAGTTCCGTAAAACCTGATGGTGTTACAAATGTAGTGTCATCATTTAAACCAAAAAGAACAAGAAGATAATCATTAGCTTCAGTAGTAGTAACGCTCTCTGAAGATGGAAGAGAACCGGCTATAATTGAACCAGTAGCTTGACTCGATACATCTAAGGGATTGCTGGTGGCGGTGTTGGCTAACGTTACTATTCCACCAGAAGGATATGCAGTAGCATTAAACTCCCAAGTGTAATTTGTTGGTTCAGAAGAATTTGCATATCGATAGTAGACCGCTTGTTCCAGAGAACCAGAGCCAGTCATCCAAGGGTTTGGCTGTGGACTTGTAAGAGTAAATGCCGTCCAACCGGTTGGTGCCGTGATAGTTACCGATTCAATATAAGAAACGCCAACTACCATCAATTGTCCGTTAACAGTACCATTAGGTACATTTAGGACAAGACTATTTGCAGCCGGATTATTCGCAAAGTAGGTATTTACTACTGTAACTACTGACATATTCTATAAACCAATATAAAGTAGTTTAAGCTACTACTTTATATCCAATGTTTGCACTATCGAAATTAGTCTTTAACCAAGGAGAACCAGTATTTGGGTCAGTTTCAAATGTATCTACGTATTGTAGATAGTTGGTTCCAAGACTATTATTAGCACCAACAGCTATAGTATTTCCAGATTGCAATATATTTGCATGGATTCGTGAACCAGAAACGTCGGTCTTAGCCACTGATACCAATTGAACTACCTTAATTACTCCAACATTGGCACTTGAAACTGGCTTTGTAAATAGATCACTATCACCAGGATTTGCATCATAGTTATAAGAAGTATCTCCATCTTGGTCTACTTCTGATACTTCATACCAATTATTTGCTGTCAATGGAGCAAAGTTAGTTACTGCCGTATTTCCGTTTGGATGAAAGCAATCTATTGCTGTATCTCCCCATAACCCATTATTAAATGAACCGCTGCTATTGTTTAGATAGACATCAGCAATGAAGACATTAGCAACTGGAGTGTTAACGTTATAACCATTTATTCCAAGCTGGAAATTACTAAATGTATTAACAATAGATGTGTTAACGCCAGAAATTTGAATTATTGCTGTATTATTTAAAAATACAGAAAATGCACCAGCATTGGCGCTGTTTATACTAAAACTCCATTCAAGATACTGATAAGTGTTAGCAGCGAAGGTTGCAACTGATGTTGCTAGATTATTTCCAATTTGCGAAGAATACGAACCGCCTTGTTGAATTACAATTTGTCCAGTCTGATTTATTCCTAATGACAATATAGGCCCAGATGAATTTCCTGCCCACATTATTGAGAATATGTTTTGACTTGGAACGGCACTAATTTTAAATGCGCCGCCCATAAACCCATTAGAAGTAGGAGTTATATTTTTTACTAATGCAAAATTTTGTATAGAACCAGATGGATTTATAACAAGAGCAGGACCGCCGCGTCTACCGGAAGTTGGTAGAGCATTGGCACCAGCCGGTAGTGTTGATACTGACCACTTTCCAAGAGCACCATTTTCGTTGTTGGCCCAATTTCCGAAGCTTTCGATAAGTACGTTCATTTTTGATTTAACCCTCTGATTATTTATCTTTTATAAGACACCCAATGTCAAAATGTAAATTTCAGATGATGGGGATGGTGCGGCAGTTATTGGAATAGCAGTATTTGAAGTCAAAACAACTGCTCCAAAAAGCTGTGTTCCAGCGACGTGAAGCACCTTCTTAAAGATATCTGCATAGGTATTTAGTGGAAGATTCGTTTGTATTTCATATGAAAATTCCTGCCAATAGAAGTCATCCTGAACAATCTTATCATCGTCTAGGAATCCTCTAGTTGAGGTATAGAATCCAGCACCTTGACCTTGCTGGAATACAAGGGCATCGGCCAAACCAAATCTGGTTCCATCTAATGATTCAAAAGTAATAACATCTCCATTTGAGTATCCAAATCCCGAATCAAGCACCTGCAATCCACTTACTGAACCATCAGCAGTAACAACGTTGGCATATACGGTAGCGTCCCATCCGATTACATTTGAAGATGGGTCAGATGAAGTGGTTACTACATTGGCAGTTGAACCAGTTGTCAACCCCAATATCTGAGTGTTAGGAACAAATGATGCTCCATATGATAATCTTCTAACGTAAAGAAGCATATCTCCATCAATTGGATTGATAGCAGTACTTTTTATCAAACCCTTAGCTGAAATTGAATAAGGAGTTAGGTTTGCAGTAACAACATTTGCTGTTGTGTTTGAACCAAAACCAATCAATTCAAATGTGTTCGAAAATGTTCCAGATATAGAATTGATTTGTAGTAACCCATTTCCGTCCGTTACTGATACAAATTGAATGGTTCCTGTTGCTACATTAGCAGTCCCGTTTGATTGATATACCAAATCTCCTAGCAACCAAGAAGCGGCTTGGGCCATTACATTAGCCCCACTTCCGGTAGATGGTCCGCTAGTAGAATTTGTTATCGATGCTGATTCAATAGATGAAGGTACAAACCCTAATCCGTAGTTAGTAGTTACGACATATCTAATAGTGCCATTTGCATCTGTTGTTATTACACCAAGTGCATGAGTTGAACTTGCTGATGCAATAGTAATATCACCGTTAGTATATCCGATTCCTCCATTAGCAACAAGAAAATAATCAAGTGTTGCTACTGCATTATTTACAACTAATGATGCGCTATTGTTGATTGCTACTTCCTGCTCTATTATTTCGCCAACTCTAAAATTTGATGAAAGATTGTTTATATCTAAGATATAATCACGAAGACCGGCTTGGGCAACTAAAGGCTCATATACTAGAGTAAATGGGTTAACGTTATATCCTTCTCCAGGATTTATTCCGGTTATTGTCTCGATTGTTCCAATATTATCGGTTATCTGCTCGGCACCAAACACTTGAATCAATAATGAACTTAGGTTGGCCTGTGGTAATCTGATGAATCCATAAGCATTAATATTCATTTCAGAGTTGGCCCCATCAAGTTGAATATCTAAGAAAGGAACTCCTACCACGTTCAAACCATCGATTAAATCGGCATCTACAGTAAACGATTCAAGATTATCGATCAAACCAATATGGAACGCCGCACCCGAACCAGTTGAAATGGTGTTTATAGTTGCAGTTGTTCCAGAATTGGCCCCATACACATAGTTGTATTGAAGATTGTCAAATGTGTTAATAACAGTATGAACACCAATAGCGATATCCATTGAGTACATGGTTCCATTCGAAATTGGAGAAGCCAATACTCTATTTGTATAGAACACTCCACCAGATATATTGCTAACCAATAGTATTGTGTTGGCCCCATTTGGAACGGCCTGATTGATATAAGCTGTAGTACTTCCCTGAGTTACAGTTACCCCATTAGACCAAGCAGCACCAAATGAGTTAGTTACATACAAAGTTGCATTGGTAGCAATACCCATTACATTTGCAGTTGCAGTTTCATCTGTGAATGATGTTAGATTTGATGTTACTCCAGTATTTCCTGCAAGATGTAGATGAGTGTTGCCGACTGCGATATTGCCTGATATTTGAGCAACGATGGCGTTTCCAATTCCACTGATTGTATTCTGGCTTATCTCAAGAATAGTTGCCACACCACACTGAACAGCATTGGCGTAGTATGCATATACATTTTCACCAACAACATAAGAACCACCAGCCAATGTATTGAATGTGATATTGGCAAGAGGTTGTATGAACTGTTCAAAGTATAGAAATGGAGTTGATACTATATTACTTGTTACCTGAACATTTGATAGTCCAAGAACCTTATCCGAGATAATAGCTATTGATGATGTATTGTTGTATCCGTAACCGCCGTCGATAAGAGAAAAATTTACGATACCAGTGATATCTTCTGTGGCCGTAACCAATCCCAACCCATCAACTTGGCCAGAGGCGTTGAAAAGGTTTACTTCGTCTCCTATATTGAAATCGACACCACCTTCAACAACTTCCAACCCCGATAACGAACCGACCATGATTGGAGCCTGTGAAGTCAATCCACCAGTTGAGGTCATCAAAAGTTCGTCGGTCTTGAAATTGCCGACCAGATTGGAGATGAAAAATACGTTAATTGTCTTGGCCCCAATCTTCTTTTTAACGAATCTTTCCACAAACGCAGTCGCGCCGCTTCTAACCCCTTGAATTTGTTGGTTAATAAATGAATTATTTATTGGAGAATCAGAAACTTCGATATATATGGGTTTAGTCCATGTACCGTCCGATACTCTAAGAATATCGGTTTTAGGTAAATAAACGTCGGCCTGCTCTCCATAAATTAATTGAAAGAATAAATCAATTGCTCGGCTTGAACCTTTGGCCCTGTAGAAGTCAAGGGCATTTTTAATAAAAAGGATTTTATTACTATATGTTTGAAACTGGATATCCTTCAGATACTTCTGTTTAAAGTAGACAATGTAATCGTCCATTGTCTTGTCAATATCCATGAAGTTCAAAGCATTTCGAACGAACCATATCGGATTGTTGGCGCTTTCCAACCACTCGAAATACATCTGCATGAATGTGATAAAATTAGGCCCATCATTCTGATAGAATTCAGGAAACTGTTCTTGAACAAACAGTGATATAGCGTTTACTGATGGTACGAACATTTTATACTCTTACTTGTTCTACGTTGATTACAACATCTGAAGGTTCAATCTGCAATATTACATTAGTTGCCGAAACAAGGTCTTGAGCCGCAGCATTGGCATATAGCTTAATTAAAAATCCAGTATCGGTGTATAGATTGGTAATTAAAATATCTCCGGTTGCATAGTTGATTGTACCGATGTTGGTTATAGCTAGATGCTGTGTGCCTGATGCCTGAACTAAACGCAAATTGCCCATACCATCATCTTCAATTAAGCAAGTTTTTCCATTTGATAGGAACAATGATGAAGTGATAACTGTCTGCTCAGTTGATGGGTAGTTAGCAGCAAGCGGCGGAAGGTTTGCTACCAATGGTTGGTTAAATGAGAACGAAAAGTTCTGTAACATTCCAGCAACCGGTGTAATCTTGCTCATCAATCTAAGAGTAGTCTCGTTACTGATAATACTAGGGTCGGCGTTGCTGATAGCTGTAACCAATTGGCTATAATATAGATTGGTCTTGAAGTCGTTTAAACTCTGGGTATTGAATGTAGCAATCGTATTTGCCACTTCACTGCTGATTGTCTGTGGGTCAACCTGTGTTGTGTTAATGTTATATTTAACTGTTGTATTAACATTAACGAAAAGATATGTTGGGTTGATGAATACCGGAACAAGTGTTACCGTAAGTTTATCACTTATCCAGTTAGTGTAATCAGTAATTTTACCGGCTGGAATACCATCAACGCCATTGATCTGGACAGAAATGAACACCTTTCCATACTGTGGTGGACTTACTTCGTCTCCACCGTAAGCTGAAATGGCAGTTATTTCTGGAAAGTTTATCTGTAGAAGTGTTTCAAAGTCTTCATCAATAACTGCACGTTCTTGAGCATTGAATGCTCTTGGGGCGTTGAATTTGATTGAATTGATATCTTCTGCATAGGCTCCATCATGCACAGGATTGAGCAGAGTTACACTTACGTTAGAAAAACCGCCCAAAGTTCCATTTGGAGTAACGTTGGCTATCAAGTTTGGAGCGGACCCGCTTGATACACGGTAAGTAGCATAGACGATTGAGTTGTCGGCTGGTCTTAAACCTATGATGTTATCTCCGAAAATTAATTCAAAGGTATTACCTTCTGCTCCCTGTAAGAAGTAAACTTGTGAATTAGCATTCAAACCAAACAACGATGGGGCAAGTTGATATTCAAGGTTTGATGCGCCGCCATCTTCCGACACAATAACATATAGACCAGATGTATCTGCATCAGGATTTGAAAGAATAAATCTCTGGTCGGTATTTGAATAATCAACCATGAAGGTATCAGTCGTTACCGGACCTTCATATATCTGAGTGTTGGTTATGGTGATTGTGCTATTGGTACTTACGGCTACAATGTTTGAGTTGGTAGAAAACGTATATGCATTACTTCCAATTCTTCCTGAAAATGAAGTATACTGTGGAATGAAGGCACTGGTCTGGGCCGAATTACCAGTATTGATTACAATGGTAACATCGCCAACTGCCGACTTGTTGGAACGTGGAGTATAGTTGAGGTCTTTGGCGTGAGATACGGCAGAATCCTTAATCTGGCAGCTATCCATGAACATTTCGCTACCGATCATGTTCCCATAGAATCCACCGAAAAATCCATTGTATGCTAGAAGGTCAAAGAGAACGTCGAAGTTTGGAGCCTCAAAGTTATATCCCTTGAATATAGTCTGAGATTTCATAAAAGAAATCAAAGAATTCTTATAAGTAAGAAAATCCAAAGGTAGAAAATTTACGCTTGAGTTTGCTGCTGCCATATCAATTATTTATTACCGTATTCTAGCCACAAATAATGATACTACCTGTGGTCCTGGGATGTTATTGATTGTGTACTGGATGGTAATGTTAACTCCGTCGGCCTCGAAATCGGCAACCAAATTGATATTAGTTAGTGTGACTCTTTGCTCCTGATTTTTGATAGAGTTCTCAAGCATAGTCTTAATCGTGTATAATTCTTCAGTAGTCATCAATTGGAACAAAGATTTGGTTAAATTACCGCCAAAAGCAGGATCATACAATCTCTCATAGGTTTGAGTCTTAACCAGATTCTTCAAAGACTGCTTGATAGCATTCTCATTGGTGATTAAGAACAAGTCTCCGGTATCTGGATGAACATCCATGTTAACCGTTATATCAGAATAGACAATTCTTTTCTTTCCTGATAATTGAGTGATGCTGTCTGCTATTGCCATGTGAGTATTTATTAGTTAATAGTGGTATCTGGTGAAGCGGTCGTTATGGTTGCGCCGCATGATATAGAGTCGCCCAATCTGGCTCTGGGAATGCCATTAACGAAAACATTAGGAGAGGCTGATGAGATAGTTTGAGCACCATGAACACGGCAAACAACAGCATCACCTAATCTGGCCGCTGCTATTCCGTTATCAAAGACATTAGGAGAACCGGCAACGATGCCGCCGCCATGAGAAATCGTGTCTCCAACTCTGGCACCATTTGGCATTATTCAGTCACCGTCACATCAATATCAGGGATAGTATTTTCTGTTGTGATAGGAGCAAACAAATTCAATTGAATACTAGAATCGATATTTGCTGGTCCTTGAGCAGTTAGGTTCATTTGTCCGCCAACAGAAACATTCCAATCTCCGCCTACATCTAAGTTGAAATTCTTTTTAACTTCAACATCAGCATTTCCTTCAATTGTAACTGAGGCATCGCCCTTTATGACTACATTAAGATTGCCACCAATATAAACAGTCTTATCCTTTACGATAATCTCAAACTGGTCATCTACTACCTTATCTACTCGTCTACCATCCTGATTAACTTCAACGTAAGTTCCCTTGGTATGGTAAATTCTAATACGCTCATGACCGGGAGTATCATCTACTTCTATAACATGCCCTTGTTCTGTAGTACGAACTTTATTATATGGATACTTTGCTTTATATGAAGAAGCTGGTTCTGGCCCAACTAAATCGTCTACAATAGTATTCTGGCCGGTAGCGAGTGATGAAGTATCGTTATTACCATCTGTTGTTGCTGGAACTGAAGTTAGAAGAACCGGAATCTGACATTCACGCCCATCAGCAAAAAAACCAAATACAGTTGTACCTTCAAGTATTCCAGTCGGAGATACACCAATACCACCGTTAATGTTCACACCCTGCTGCATAACCGGATACAAGGTTCCCTCATGAACCGGTTGAGTAGGCCATGCCCAAAGCAATGCGCTGGTTGGTAGGATTGTTTGATCAGGAGTATGCCAACGATAGCAACGAACCTGACAACGACCTAGCATCTGAGGGTCATTGCGATTCTCAACTTTTCCAAGGAACCACCAAAATCCTTCTTCACCTGATTGTTTTGTAGTGCTCATTATTGATAAGTTCCTTTGATGATTGTTGCTATAGCGGTGTATCTGGGATAGTTCAGTGATACCAAAAGATTATGTTTCATTCTGGTTATCAAATAATTTCCGTTTGTCAAAGGCTCTGGATTAGTTGCTGGTGTAGTCAGCTTATCAACCTTTATCATATTGATGTTAATTACATCACCAGTTGAAACTGATGTATCTCCATTGATGTATATGTCATATGAAGAAGTAACGTTAGGTGCCAAGAAACCAAATTTATTAGGAAGGAATTGTTCGATGAAAGTTGGATTCTTCAATGAATCGGCAGTATTGAATCTTACTGTTCCAAAACTCTGTCCATACAACAAAAAGCTGGCACTAGGAACTGAACGTGTACTGTCTGAGCCAGAAGTACCAAGATTGGTGAATTGTTCAAACTGATCACCGGTGTATGTGGTATTACTTACTGCCTTTGTGTGCCAATCATATGAGTTCAAGTAACCATTGTATGCTCCGCTCTTGATGGCATCAATAATATTGAATTGCTGGTTAACGTAATAATCAACAATCTGCCAAGGCGCATATTCAGATTGTAGAGTAGTTTGAAGGGCAGTTTGTCTATAGTACTTCTTTGGGGTGTTTGCTATACCCAACTGCATCAAATCTTCTATAGTTAGAAAATTGAACCCGCGTTTGTTTTCAAAAAACACAAATGAAGATGAAAGACGTGTTATAGAAGAGGCTCGGCAACGCAACATTTCAATAGCTGCTAATGGTGCTATCTGAGGCATTACAATTTGTTGTACACCCTGTGTCGGATATATTTGCGCCAGTTTATTGGATTTCAATTCTCCTGTAAGAATACTTCTAACCATTTGGTCTATAGTAGTTGTATATGGTTTATCAACAACAATTGAAAGATTAGTTAAAAACTCCTGAGAGCAACACTTCAAAGTGTATCGCTGCATTTGGTTCTCTGTATCAATCTTTAAATCAGTCACGGCATATACATACATTTTGCATGAAAATGTTTGTGACTCATTAGGCGTTTGGAAGGTTAGAGTTATATACTCAGAACCAGTTATAGGAAAAGTCTTCAAGAGATTTATAGCATCAATCATATGAAACTCAGCTATCATAACCGGTCGAAAGATATCTTCCATTATGGTAACGGTTTCTGTTTGTGCTAGGATTCCTACGTTTGCTGAACCATCAACCTTTGTCATGGTAAGCTGCGTTACAATCGCATCACCTACTACATATTGTCTTTCTGCCATTTTATTGTAGTGCCTCTGTTATCAATTGCTGTGCAGTTGATAGGTAATCTACGTGAAGAAGTTTGATAAATCTCTTTTGTTGATTTATTCCATCTTCATAATCATATGCCGATACTGGAGAAAAATATGGTAATTGGTCGGCAGGAATTGCTGGTGTTATAGATGAAACAATAACATTGGCTACTGGTCCAGTATAATCAAAATTCTGTATTGCATACGAGTTATTCAATAAGAATGACCCCTGTGGGTTCTTGATATTAATCTGAGAAGAATTGGCCCAACATACTTCTGCTGTGCTTGACGTATCATCTATATCTACAATGATAGCGCCGGATGAGAACGGAGCAACGTTTGAATTGTAAACTAGTGTCTCGTACTGGTTGGTTGTTGAGATAATGTCCTTTCGATTTCTTCTATAGGTCGAAACAATATTCCCTGGAAGAATGATGGGACTCCAAAATTGTGCTTCATCTTCACTCAAATCTTCATATGCAGCAATGGATAGGGTATTCTCATTTCCATACCAGTTTGATTGCCAGTTAATAATCTTTAACTGAGCATAGGCCAGCGAACCATACTTCTCTACAATGAAATCGTTGAAGGTATCTATCGATAATGGCCATCCATAGTATGGGTCTATGATATCGTTAATTAACCAAATAAGAACATCATTAGTTGGGTCGCCGTAATAGTCCTGTGCCAACTGCTGAGCAGTCATCCCTTCTGGAATGGTGTATGGAAAGTATGTCTCGAAAGAGTTCTTGAGTTCCTCTCGAAAAGCAACTCTAGTCAATAGATTTATTGCTTTATAACCATCGTATGTTATCTGAGGGAACTGTGTAAAATAATTACTCATTAGCATTACCCTGAAGAACGTTGGTATCGTCCTGCGATGAAATATTATTTATTGCAGAAGTCGCCCCGCCCAAATCCATATCAGCTTCCAGAGCGGTCTGATTTGGATTTTCATTTTGATTAACGTCGGCATAAAGAAACATTTCCACTTCCAACAACTGGATGCTCAACTGAATAATGGTAGGAGCATGGGTATCATTAAAAAATGATGGTTGTCCGCCTGCCACTGGAAGTGCAGAGAAACCAGTTATTACTGATGGTTTGAAAGTATATAGATATTGATTTGTTCCGATAAATTCAGGATATACAAGCGATGGATAATTCAAGAAAAATCTTTCTTGTGAAGTATCGGGCAACATGTTAGCTTTGAACTGATCTATTATTTGTTGAATAATGTTGCTATCTGCCTGAGACTTAGCAGCCAACAACCAAGAGAAGCTGTGTGTGCGCAACGAAGGTGCCTTCAAAGCAACTGTAGAATTTGGGTTCAAAGTTGTGCCGAATGAATTATCAATGATAAATTGGGCAGAACCTTCAAATAATCCAGCAAACTTAGCAATACCAGAGGCTATGCTATACTTTGCATCTTCCTTATTAAACGCAGCGAATCTTGAAAAGGATTTCTTCGCAGCAGCATAAGCTGATGAGCCATTGGCACTTACTGATGGGTTGGGTTTGCCACCGCCAGTATATGCGCCACCACCAGTTTTACTGTATGCAGCATAGGCAGCGTCAAAAGAAGGATTTGCTACTCCAGCAGCTTCAGGTATCAACTGGGCCATATATGAAGGATCATATGGTTGATAGCTAATCGTATACTGATCAACAATTCCATCTGGAATAGGAAGAAAAATGAAATCTCCAGTAGGTTGAAATTGAGTTGGCGCAAACACCGAAGGTTTCTGATACTTATAAAATGAAAAAGCAATACGCACACCATTGGTTGCCATTTCTGGTGGATAAACCAATTGCGAAGTAGCGCCAGAAGGAAGCGATGGAGTTATCTGCGATGGCGGAACGCTACTTGGCGCAGTCGAAGGCGGATTAGTAGCAATCGGCGAAGATGGATTAAATGGATTTGGGGCCGTAGAAGGCGGTGTTGGACCGCCAACCGGTGGTAATTCTAGAGTAGGGCCGGAACCGCTTGGGCCTAATGGTTGATTGATTGTTGCCATATACATATTTATATGAAAACGTACAAAGGATTTTTTAAACCCCAACACCCAGAAAAGTACAAAGGTGATGTTCGAAACATCGTTTATAGGTCGGGATGGGAATTGCGATTCATGAGCTTTCTTGACAGCAAACCTAGCGTGCTCCAATGGTCCTCAGAAGAACTGGCTATACCTTACCGAAACCCAATCGATGGCACTTGGCATAGATATTTTCCTGATTTCACCGTTACTAAAAGAAATAAAGATGGTTCAATCGAGACTAATATAATTGAGATAAAGCCTCATAAACAGACAATGGTTCCTGAAACCCCAAAGAAACGCACGAAAAAGTACCTAAATGAAGTAGTCACCTTCGCTGTAAATCAGGCTAAATGGGAAGCTGCTGAAAATTATTGTCAAAAAGAGGGTATTAAGTTCCTCATAATGACTGAACATGATTTAAATATAACACCATAAATACTATACGATGCCTAAAGGTTATTTTTCAACATTTTTAAAACAAGCCAGTCGTAGTGAATTGCTTCATGAAGCAACTTCTGCGGCCAGATTGTTTACTGGCGTGGCTAACAAACTTGACGGCGAGGATAAGCCAAAAGCAGTTGTTAATTCTAAATCACTATCCATCGGCCAGATGTACCTTTTCATCTATGATGCCAAATGGAAAGAAAAGCTTTCTTATTGGGATATGCATCCATTAATTTTCCCCATCGGTATATCGGGCGACCGCTTCATGGGAATCAACATGCACTATCTTCCTATTGGGGCTAGAGTTCGTTTGATGGATGCTTTGTACGATTTCTCAACCGGTTCTCCAGACAAGGACAAGTTGGCCATATCTTACGGCATCCTTAAGAGTGCATCCAAATACAAATACTTTAAACCTTGTGTACACGTTTATCTAAACCATTATGTTCGTTCAACCTTCATGACAATCCCTTCTGCTCAGTGGAAGAAAGCTTTATTGCTACCAACTCAGAAGTTTACTGGTCCTCACGCTGGACGAGTATATTCCGACAGCGTATCTAAATACTAATATGCCATTCTCAATAGATGACTTTAATACCGTAATCGGAGCCTTTAACGGAGTACAAAAAACAAATTTGTTCTCTATGAGCATGACCTTACCTGCTTCGCTCAGCACCTTCTACTCAATAAATGATATGTTGAACCTGCAATTCCTATGCATGGGAGCATTTGTACCTTCGCCGGAAATACAAAACGCCCAAGTAAGACGATATGGTTATGGTTTGCAGGAAGATATGCCATTCAATGCTGCTTTCGCTCCAAGAACCTTTACCTTCATTGGAGATGGTGATGGTTACATCATAAACTTCTTCAGAGATTGGCAGCGTTCTATCATCGAATATTCATCTGAAAATGATATCAATAAACCAGCAACAAACAACCCCAATATAGCAACCTCTAGTGGTAAACCAATCCTACCTTACTTTGTGAGATATAAGAATGGACCTACCGGTTATGCAACCGCAATCGCCGTGGACTCATATCAACCAACCGGTGTTGGCTTTGTTATGGATCGAGTTTGGTTGCTTGAAGCATTTCCAATCAACGTTGAGGACGTTAGATTGAATTGGGAATTTCAAGACCTATTAACAACAATCGAAGTTACTCTCTCTTTCCGAGATGTAATGTATGACTCAACTACCAGACCACAAGAATCGGTTCTATCAAGTACTACCACTGTTGCATCTGCCGCACCAACCCTTTTCTCGTCTATAACTGGTTCAATAACCAATACGGTATCCAAATTATCATCACTGATTATCTAAGGAGTTAAATCATGTTACCGAAGATTAAGCACCCACTTAATACATTCATTATCCCATCAACCAAGCACGAAGTTTCTGTCCGACCATACCTAGCTAAAGAAGAAAAGATTCTTCTTACAGCCAAGGAAACCGGCAATAGTTCAGAAATACTACTTGCTGTAAAGCAGATCATCAACAATTGTGTAGTGCATCCTAAGAAGTTCGATATTGATAAGTTAACTACTTTCGATATAGAGTACCTCTTCATTAAGTTGCGCGCCATCTCAGTAAGCAACGTTATGCATCTTGAATTCACTGATACCGAAGAACAGCCGGATGATAAGGGAAATAAAAAGACTTATAAATTCGATATCAATCTTCTAAATGTAGAGGTTGCGTTCCCTGAAGCCATAGAGAACAAGATACGCATCGATGAGAAAATGGGAATCATTATGAAATATCTGACAATAGATATTCCAGCCAGCATCTATGATAAGCAAGATGAAATGGATGTTTTGTTTGGACTCGTACAGCTATGCATCGATAAGGTATGGGACGGTGACGAGTTATATAACTTCCAAGAACAGGATAAAGGGGAACAAATGGAATTTATTGAATCTCTTCCTCACCATGTTCTTAAACAACTATCGGAATTCTTTAAGAATATGCCTAAACTGGCATATACTATCGAGTATGTTAATACCCTTGGACATAATCGAAAAATAAAATTGGAGACATTAGACGATTTTTTTTCGCTACGCTGAACTACACGTCATTAGTCAACATGTATGTAACTAATGACACCTTAGTTCGGCACCATCCGTATACAATGTATGATGTAGAACACATGTATCCGTATGAGCGGGACTTGTACATCGGTTTAATAAATAATGAGGACAGAAAGAAACAAGCGCCGCCTGACCCGAATCAGCTTAAGGCGCTAGGTATAGAGCCTAAGTGGAATAAATGAGTTTTAAAGGAATCATAACTGACATAGCATCTGGTAACACCAAGAACAAGATTAAAGATGCTACCGAAAGCTTCAAACAAAGCCTTGTTGCACCGATTTATAAAATTCCATTCGGAATCGGGTCTACAATCAAAGAGATAAAAGATAAGCGTAGTGGAACCTACATGAGTAATGTAGGGACTAATAAGCCAGCCGAAGAAACCCTTGAATCGTTATTAGATGCTGAGATTAAAGTAAGAGATGAACTGTCTGGATTGAACAAGACCCTTGGTGAGATTAAGGGCATCCTACAGGATCAAGCAAATATGTTTAATCAATTGCTTGATGACGCCGAAAAACATGAAGATGTATCCCAGAACGAAACAAGTAAAGCGACTGCTGTAGATTCTACTGAGAACACCGGCCCTTTAACTAAAAACAAAGATGGAATATTAACCAAGGCTGAAAAATTCTTTGAAGGTATTTTTGCACTTGAAGGAATAACTGATATCATTGGTGCAGTAGGGGGCGTTGGTCTTCTTGGTGCTCTTGGCTCATTGGCAGTTGGAGTGGGAGAACTTGGAATAGCGGTGGCCGGTGCAGTTGGAGTATGGAAACTACTTAAGAAGGCCAATCCAAGTCTACCAGACTTTGACCCAAGCGTAATAATTGATCCTAAGAATAGAATACCTGCATTGGGCGGAACCTATGACCCGAAGAAAGGGATGCCTAAAAAGGGAAATCTGTTTACTCCTGGGCCTGCTGGCGCACTTGAGGAAGTTCCATCTGATGTTGATTTAGCTGTACCAAAAACAGCCGGTGAATTCATCGGAGCCAGAGAAGGATTCCGTGGACACACTTATGATGATGTTGGTCATACAGCAATAGGCTTCGGTCATGATTTAACTGATGCAGAAATGAAATCGGGAAAAATCGAACTTGATTCTGGAATAGTTGATATTAGCAAAGGACTAAACAAGAAACAGGCTGTCGAATTGCTAAATGAGAAAGACCTACCAAAGTATGAAGCTGTAGCAATTAAACATATTGGAGAAGCATGGAAAACTTTAACCAATAATGAAAAGACTGCCATAACCGACTATGTGTATAATGAAGGTGAAGGAAATTCAATATCGGTATTAAAGAAAATTAAAGGCTTGGGAAATAACCCATCACCAGATAAGGTTGCAGACATTCTTGAGAACGGGAACGCGCGAGTAGGTGCCGACGAAGAGGCATTGCGCCCAAGACGAATGAAGGAAGCTAATTTGGCCAGAACACCAGACAGCCCAGAAGCCTCTTTCGCTGCACCACCGGGTCTATTGGATATTAAACATCCAGATGCCGAGTATGTTCCGCCTAAAGTAGAGGCTGGAAAGAAATTTTATGAAATGTCAAAGGAAAAGACTGAGGCGGCAGCCGCTCCTATCATTGTTCCTGTACCAACTGGTGGAAGTTCTGGCGGTGGAGTAGTGCCGATTCCTATGGGCGGCGGATCAAGTGGACCTACCATATCTCTTGGTGGCTCTGCACCACCGAATTCAGTAGATATAAACAATATGGGATAAAGAAAGGCCCGACAGTCGCTTAGCGTCCATCGGGCCTTATCATATACGTATACAGTTATTGGTTAGTCTTGCTCTGCTAGTTGAGCGAAGTAACTTGCGTCTTCTCCGTCTCCCTCTGTTCCCGCAGGAGCCTCGGATGCGCCGCTGGCTGGTGCCGACTGAGGAGCACTGTTAACAGTCACAGTCCCAAGCACTCGGTCCAACTTAGCCTTCAATTCAGCGTATGACTTAAATTGGTCGGCTGCAACGAAAGGAAGAAGAGGATACAACGACTTCCACACTGCTTCAATCTTGGAATCATCCTTGAACAACGGAGTTCCAGAAGGTCCAAAGTTTGAATCATCATAGTTACGGAAAGACTTGTTTCCGCTCTTTACGTTCTTGATAACCAAATTGAAATTTGCACCCTTCCACAAGTTGAAAGGATCAAACGCCTCAATTTCCTCATTGGCTGGATGAGCAGCATTCTCAACCTTATCGTAAATCTTCTTTCCAAACTTGAATAGGAAGTTCTTTCCTTCGCATTCAGGCTTCTTAGAATCCTTTACAACAAAGATGTTTGCCACAAACTGTAGCTTACGCTTACGGTCGCGGGCAAGGTTCTTGTTTGCTTCTGTTCCAGTGTTCCACAATTTGGTGTTAAGTTCCCCAACAGGGTCAACTTCACCAATTGTAGTCAACGAGTTCTCAATGTACCAGAGTCCACCAGGACCTTGGAATGCATGTTTGAAAATTCTCTTGAAAGGAATTTCTTCCGGTGGAGGAGCAGGACAAAAACGGATAACTGCAAAACCGTTACCGGCTGCGTCAACCGAAGGCTGCCATTCCCGTTCGTCTTTGGCGAACTGGCCACCTTTCTTCATCTTGTCAATTTCTTCGTTGAGTTTTTTGAAGGCGTCGTTAGACTGAGACTGTTTCTTGAATTTACTAAAATCGATTGCCATATAATTGTATCTCCTTATTTGTCGTATCTGTTGTATTGTTTAGTGTATACGTATATAATCTATTTAGTATTGCGGAGTTTGCGAGGCTGCCGGTGTTATTGCCGAATCGTCGCCATAATACTGATTCAACAGGGATTTGAAATCGTCTTCGGGAGTATGATCTTCATCATTCACAAAATCAAGAAAGTCCTCGGCTAGAGGCAGAACTTCATCGATTTCGTAACCCTTGTCCAACACTAACTCTACGGCGAGTCTTAGAATTTCCAATCTCGCATTCTCTGCATCGCTTACGCTATTACCATTATCCATACTGATATCTCCTATTAGTTTATCTTATTGATTATACTCTAATTCGCGAACTTTGTCAATAGCACTTGAGATATGTTAAAGCATTTTCTAATAATTTAATTTTATCATTAAACATTCCAATACCAACGTTACATTTTCTACATAATAATCCTCTATTGATTTTAGTTTCGTGGCAATGGTCCACCCCTAATCTATGTTCCAATTCATTTTGATGTGTTCCACAAATAGCGCACCGAAACTCTTGCTTAACTAATTGCTTATTATAATCTTCCATGGTTAATTTATATTTCTTTAGAGTATATTTAAATCCGGCAACGCTGCCTTTAGTTCTTCTATATTTACTTCTTTTTCTTTTATACTCTTGAGTTTTCATATACACTTTATAGTACTCGGCGCGATGTTTCTTAACATCTGGTCTTGAAAGGTATTCCCGCTGGTCTTGTTTAGTTTTCAAATTTCCTTAAAACCGCCTCTCTCATCTTAGCTTTATTATATCGTATGAAAGGTTTATATTTAATACAGCGCAACCTTACTGTAGGCCATAGGATATCGTCTTTTAACTTTTTATCCCATACTGGAAAGAAGTTACATAGGTCATCAAGGATGATAACCGTCTCATAGGATAACTTATTTCCCAACAGGTACTTAAGAACCAGCGGATGCTGGCCAACGTCAACCTTTAAATTGTCGTCAAATCGCGGTTCTAGGACAGCCAGTTGGTTTTCAAAGAAGTAAGTAATGCTCTGCTGGCGGGCGAGCCACTTAGTATAAATTTTAGCGCACTCGGTATCTTGAAGGAGTCCGCCGACCCATTTGGCTCGGTCGCCATCAATGAGATTGGCGACAATGTAGTTAACCAAATCTGGCTTCTTAGCAAGCTTGTCGTACCAAAACTTATCCTTTCTTCGTTCAAATCCAGACAGAGTTGTTTTAATCTGTCCATTATATCGGAAGAAATCGTAAGCTTCGGATATGAAATGTAGCTTGAGAGCATTGTACTTGTGGTACGCTTCAAACGCGGTCATTCCGGCAACCTGTCGGTCTTTGGAACTAGGTTAATCTTCTCGGCTTCCAAACGGACCTTGGCTTTTAGCTTAGGAAAATTCTTTACAATAGCACCTGCGGTTTCAAGTTCAAGATTATTATCTTTGCAGTACTCAACGATTGCCTCGATATAGGAGCACTGTTTCTTCTCAACTATATCTTCAATCTTCTTAGTGAACTCGATAGAGGTATTTTCCAATCGTACTTTCAAATCATTCATTTCACACCTTATAAAATACGTGACCGCCTATAACTGTTCTTTTCTTTACTCTATTTAACTTTAGATGCTCAGTAAGTCTGCAATAATAAGTAGCGCCATGCGTAGGGTCTTTTAACACATTATACTCTTTATACACCAACAAAGCAATACGTCGCGATACATACCACGCATAATTCTTTTGTATTGTTTTATTTAATGTAGTCCATCCATACTGACCATGTTGATAAACCACGGCACAAACAGTTGACGGCCAGCCATTGGAGAAGACTCGATTCATCGTTACGTAAGCAACGGCAGTCTTGCCTTTGGTAGATTGGTTACCGGCCTCGAAATACACTGTCTTAGCCAAACAATCCACCTGATTAAGTTCTGCTGCATGGGCGTAACGAGCGAACGCCAACATCAATAGAAACATAATCGAATAAACGATTAATGTTGTAATAATCCTTCGCATGTATTACTTATGGTTCAATTGTTTTGATGTACTAATCAACTTACCGGCATGGTCGTAATGGTTTATCTCATGAAATCCTTCTTCATGCGTAGGCGCTTGATAAGACGCTTTCATATTCTCTAATACATTCTTCGGAATTGTCTTTCCTTCTCTAGAAGCTAAACGTCTTTCATGCTCCTCTTTGGGTGGAGTATGAACGACATGAGCCACTTTGTAATAATGTTTAGGAACAACGGCAATCTTTCTGGCCCTTGATTTTTTAGTTAAATTGGTTTGGTCACAGATAACATCATGCCCCTTGGCGATGTGATGTTTTAACATATGCATTTCAAGTTTTGATGCAAAATCAATAACATGGGGATGCATTTCATCGTAAGTGGTGTTGGTCGCTTTGGCGACTGCACTTATAATATTATCAGTTGATACTGTTCTTGAACTATGAGTGTTCAACAATTTATCTTCGATTGTGCTCTTGCCCGACGCCGGTATTCCGATCATCATATGAAAATTAGGCATTTGTATACTCCACGTTATTGAAAAAATGAGATTTTACCTTAGTAAAATTTTTATTGTTTCCACAATTCTTTTTGATTATATCTTTTATGTACTGCACATGAATAGATAACTTAGTGGGAACATTATCCCAAAAATGGAATACCATCGAACTTACCATTCTATTTGAATGTCCTTCTGCCAATGCAAATTCCTTCTTTGTTGCATACTTTCTCTTAAAAAAAGCAAGTATATCAGAAGCCTGCATAGCATCAGCAATCAAACTTCCAACAAATTCTTCTGAATACTTTTTTACTCGTGCGCGATCTACTTCAAGCGCAAGAGTGGCTACCACATCATCCAGACGCTCATTGACAATACAATCCACCACCTTACGCTCTGTGTTAATCATATCCTTAGTCATATGAACAAGAACGTACCAGTCGGCCTTGACCTTCAACATATGGCCGTCTTCGAAACGAACTACATAACCTTCTATGTCTTGTAGCGAACGAGTCTCAGCAATGAACTTCTGAACGTCAGTTACAGAAGTTTCAAAGCTACAGACCATAGGAACTCCATAATGATCTGCATACTTCTTCATAGTATGAAGAGGCACATACTCACCAGACCAGTTGTTTCGAATAGCAGTCAACACTAGCTTATCGTCTGGATGATCAATAACTACACGATTCTGCCGTGAACACCATTCAAATATCGGAGTAAGACCTTCCTCTATGCACTCCAATGCTAAATTCATGTAGGCAACTTTCTTTATAGACTTAAGATAAGCCTCTGCCTGCGCAGAGATATCAGTCTCTCCCATCTTAGTTGCCCAACGAATCCCCGTTCCAGTTGAGAACGGAGTTACCATTGAACCATCAAGCTTCTCAAGAATTACGTGTTTTTGTGAAAAGTCAATCGAGTTCTCGACTGTCTCAGGTCGCTCGTTAACATTAAAAAACTTGTGATAAGGACGGCGTATAACATTACCATCGCGTCCAAACATAATGCCTCGACACTCACGAAGCAAAGCATCTGTGCGAGTAGCAACAATAGGAAAAGTTGTATCGGTTTTATAAACATAGTTGACTACTGTGTAGTCGCCCTTATCGCATACTATGAATTCATCCTTACCCTCTATGGCTTCAAGGATATCACCGATATTATTTATTTTTGGGAATTCGTACATTTTCTAAAGCATCCATCATTACATTAAAAACATCTGCTATTGAAAATAATGAATCACAATAGCGACAGCGGACATATCCATTACCACAATGTTCGAACCTGTTATGGCTACAATGCGGAGGGTCTACCGGCTTGTTAGCCACTCGACAATCATAAAGTTCTGAAAAATCTACTTTCATTAATCAATAAACTCTGCTGTTGTTCGTCCCTCATGCCCATGAATGGCCATTGCATCCGGCATACTATTGTAGATAACGATAGAGGCTACCTTTACTTTCTCTGATAAACACCAATCAATTACTACTCTACCATCAGAGAATTGAACGCCTTCGGCAACATGACCTGTACCCGAAACACCAGATGCATCTTCTTTACGAACCAAATGGAATGTTCTCATATATCTCCTATTCAAACAAACTCACATATCAATTATACACAAATTAGGGATATTAGTCAAGAGACATAAACTGTAACAAAACCCCGTAATTTAGGGGGTTTTGTTACGCTAAAGCGTCGATTTTCTGAGGCGGTTGGTCCGAAGTCTCTTTCTTTATTACTTTTTTCTTGCTTTTTCGGCCATCTGGCGGCGTTAAACCGACCATTCCACGGCCAGAATTGGCGGGGTCAGTTTCAAACGTAGTCGGCAACTGTTCTGTTAGGAATGTTTTAAATGATTTCATTTTCTATCCATAGGCAAAGGCTTTATTTTATATAAACTATTAAATTGTGACTTCGCGCATGACGGACAGAAAGAAGCTTTACTATCTTCTCTAGCTAAAAACTCCTTCTTGCATTTAGTACAATCAAGAGTTTTCATTTTTAACGCACTATTTCTGTATACAGTTCCAAGTTGTCTGTACTCACCTTCAATCAAATATGTTAAAAATGATTTCATTAGTTTTTAGGTGCGTTTTTCTTTTCTTTCTCACCGGATATTCCAGCGTTAGAAAATGTTGAACCGGTTCCAACTGCTCGTGGATTGGTGTTGTACTGCTTTACCGCTGCGGTCATTGTTGCTGATGGATTCTTGATGATATTAGTAATCGCCTGCTTACCAATACCGGTTATGGTTCCAACGTGACGGCGCACTCCACGATTCTGTTCCTCTTCTCTTCCACAATCAGAACACTGATCAATAAAACCATGAGCAGTTGGCTTCTTAGTAAATTCCTCTCCACAACTTCTACATATTCTTTCTTCTGATAAAAACTGTTTAAACGATATCATTAAATTCCTCTAGATAAGAAATCATCTTTTTCAAAATGATTGGATTTTCCTTAACAAATCCTAAAGCTGAATTACACTTACTACATAATATTTTTCTCAACTTACCAGTCTTATGATTATGATCTAAACATATTCTATCTGGCGTCTCACTACATATGTAACACTTACCTCGCTGTTTTTTAATCATTTTTAAATACGATTCAGTAGTCAACCCAAATTCTCTTAATTTAGCTGCTGTGTAAGCAGTCAGATTAAATCTTCTATAAATGGTCGTTCTATCTATTTTAGTACATTGAACACAAACTCCATAACTAGTATATTTTAATGAAGTTCCGCAGCGTTCATGTACTTTTCCAACATATGTCTTAAGACCAAGTTCTTTGGCCAGTTTCCTATTCGGATTTTTATTATATCCCATATCATTATTTATAATTCATCACATTTCATCACATTGTTAATATTCCTTACCCTTACCATCGTTTCTACGTGGATAATGTGGGTCTGCTTCCATCTTATGCTGAACATGAGTATATGTTGTCACCTTAACGTGGTGACCATCATCATTGGTATAATGATGCTCGGTTATGTTCTGATTCTTTCTAACTGAGTGAGTATATTTGTAGCCATGCTTACTCAATTCCTTATGATACGGAGTCTTGGTATGACCTGCATCATGAGTAGCATGTTCTGATGGCCACTTGGCGGTCTTGGCGCTTGAAGCAAGCGACTCAGCTAATATTTGTTTGAGTGTCTTCATTATTCAGTAGGCATTGCGTGTGCCTTGGCTAGTAAGGCTTTCTTCGCTGAACGCTTCTCGTCTCTTTGTACTTTGAATTTCTCAACTGCATCTTTAAGATGTGGATGCTGACCCATAGCATTCAACATAGAACCAGCATGAGGACCGGCAGTAACCTTTCCTTCTGGTGTACGATAGACATATCCCTTACGAGAAACGATTACATGATGACCGGCCAAAGATGGGTGAGTCATGTGATGAGTAGGATAATGCTCAACCGTATCTTTACCTTCATGGTCTTTTGTTGGCATTGATCCTTGCTGTACTCCAACTCGTCTAAAGCCAAGTTTCTGAGCAGTCTTGAACAACTTTGCAGCAGGATTGTATGTTCCCCATTTAGAACTTTTTGGAGTTTTGATTTTTTTTAATTCTTTTGATGCGGCGCTAGGCTTAGCTTTAGGGGTCACGTCATAAAGACGAGTAGCCTCAAACAATTGTTGCAATGTTTTCATAGGAATCCTCATGTATATTTATAGAAGCAAAAAAGCCTAGCAGATTACTCTGCTAGGCTAATTCAACCGTTCTGTTCCCAAGTTTTGCGGTTTCTCTCGGCTGGCGCGAGGTCCAGCAGACGTTCATTTGGTATCTTACATCGTCGTATTTGATGTTGATACTATCCTCTTTTATCCTGTTGCAAGGGAAAAGAGGTAAAAACCCCAAGGTGGCTTACGCAGCCATCTTATAGTCGAAGTTTCCTTCGTCTTTTAATTTAGTAGTAGTCTACCAACCATGTAATCTCAGCCGTATTATTGCCCAAAAATCGATAGCCTATTACGGCCCTCTGTGGTGGACCGTGTGGGAATCGAACCCACGTCTTTCTGGTTTTATTCCAGCGTCAACAATTACAAACTTATTTATCTCTTATACGGTCTAAACGCTTTAGAATTACATATATGATGTGAGAATGCTATGTTGTTTAAATCCCAAAATAACTCAACATCTACATCCAACCACGGCAACTTATGATCTATAGTTAAATCATCGACAGACAAAATCTTCTTCTTACATCGATAACACTTATCCTGTTTGGTTGATTTAACTAATTTAAACAGAATACTTTTAAATAAAATTCTCCGTGCTCTATTGAAATCCATTCCTAATTTTTCATAGAACGGATTTGTCTTTCTATTACCCAATCAATTTATCTCCACTACCTTAATCACTCGCTTGGCGGACCCATGCTTACGCTGCCGAAGTTCTTCCGTAACTGTCTCTACGGCCTGCATCAAATCATCGGCGTCAAGGTACGAAGTCATTCCATCATCAAAGAAAAATCGGTAGCAATAAGTATCCATGTCTTCTCCTACATGTTTGAGTAAATTATCACTGCCACAATCCACAAAAACGAAATATGAATTATCTGGTCAATCGCAATCAACAGGATATAGTGTAACGGTGACTCAGCCAGAAACTTCTTAAAGTCAAAATCTCCGCTGTTGAATGCTGGATGGCGTCTTATGTTTCTGAACCACCAGATAACCGGCTTGTATGTGTCTTCAAAGAAATGAGACACCCAAAGAACATACAAAGCAGTTGCTACCCACTTCAACGAATTGAAATAAAGCAGTATAGGTAGAAATCCTGCCGCATAAATGGTACAATGTAACGCTCGGACCCATGCATTGATGCCCTTGTTCATTGCCTCATAATGAGTCTGAAATATCCAATCAACTACGAAGTGAATGAATACGAGAATAACGAATATATCAACTACGTTCATTGAAGATTCCAGTGTCGCCTGATTGTGTCCAACACAATTTTATCAAATGCCAGCCATCCAACGTAAGCGGTAACTGCGCTGCCAATTATCATGACCTCATAATCCTTTTAACAGCGATTATTAATCTCTCTGCCGGTTCATCTGAACCACCCAACATATAAATTAATGCGTAAATGATATTATCCGGCTGAGATGCCATGTTGTTTATCAAATCCAAAATCACATCTTCATGAGCATCGAATTCATTAAAATCTATCTTTCTTTTAACTACAGAAGGTAATCTATATGCTCTTGGGTCTTTCATTTCAATCATTATACTCCATTATTTAAACAATGTCAAGCGGCCCGTTTGTGTGGATTAAACATCCGGTCTTCACCATACAAAAACATTTCCCCCACTTCATGTATCTCAGCGTCACAAATACAATGATAAATTCTTTCAAGCCACATATTTGATTCAAAGTCCGACGGATAAAGAATAACCATTGTTTTTATGTAAGTTTGAACACCAGAATAAACTTCTATACATATACGTTTCAAAATAACTTCGAATGGATAATGGTCTTTCGCCCATTCTGGTTTCATCCAAGTTTCGTATTGAGAACTTCTAACCTCTTCTACCTTCCAATCGCCACACTTTATTTTAGATAACATTGACATAACTTGGTCTTGGGCGATTTCGGGCGTCTTGACATTAAATTCCATTTTAAATTTAAGGTCTGGAACCTTGGCATTAAATTGTAAAGGCTTCTCATCACAAATAACTTCAAAATCTTGTATTCGATTAAACCCATCACTATACATAAATGTCATAATCAATCATCCTTCAACAGTTTGTTGAACTTCTTTCGATAGTCATCCACCGATTTCTCGGCGTACAGGTCTTCGTTATTCCATACAATCTTATATTTCTTCTTGTTTGAAACCTTCCATGATTTCAAAACCTTATCAATTTCTTTCAGAGCAACATTGATATTATCAAATCGACCATCCCATTGACGGCCCTCGATGCCTTTTATCTTGTTATACTTCCAAGGTCTGGTCCAACACCAATCATGGCCATCATTGGCCCATATTAAATTTTCCTCTTCCTTAATCGAAACATAATAATGCCCACCAGAGCCTATGCATCCGGCATAGGTCATAATATGAACCTTAATTACTCTAGGTCGCTTAGCCTTATCGAAAAAGAAAATATATGGCTTATGCATGTCTTCAACATGTCCGCCATACCGTTCATGATGAACTTCATAATCAGGCTCTACAAATTTAATAGTCATAAAGAAAGTATACACACTTTATTTAAATGTGTCAAGAGCTAATTGTTATAAAATATCCATACCGGAGTGGCAAAATCTTTGGCACACAGAGCCATCGGAATCAGGAATTTCAGATTGTCCACTACATTGATGTTGTGATATGAAGGCGGCGGGTAATTATCATATTCCATCACTACAGGACTAGTATCCTGTTTAACTGAAAATACTGAAACCTTTTCGGATTCACGTTGTATGTACTGATACAAATCGTGATAATGGGTAAGGTAAAAATTTACATTATATTCTGGTCCAGCGATTATAGCAAACAGCTTCCAGTCTTCCGGCGCGGTCTTGATACCAGCCTCTTCTTCAAACTCGCGCGCCATGCAGACTGCGGGCAATTCGTCTTTCTCTACAGTCCCGCCTACGCCATTCCATTTACCAGCTAAGAATTCAAGTCCCTTTTTCTTTTTCTTTTGTAGAAGAATGACCTCTCTTTCATCTTCCGAAAACATAAAACCAACAGTGTATTCAACCATAATAAATCTCCCTTTACACGAATCCCATTTTCTTTCTTTGTCGAGTCTTGTTCAATACAGTACGTTTTGCATTTGGAAGCACTGAGTACAAATCAGATAGAGTAAGTGAAGGTGGAACATCACCCTCAAAATTATGAGACTTAAGCCAATCGCGAGCCTCTTTAGAATCAAATTTAGGAAACTCCAAATTAGATAGGCATCGTCCTTGTCGGCTTACAGCTTCATGAATGTCTTCCAATTCCTGATTAGTTGTAATCAAGATAAGTAAGTTCATTCCCTGCCCAAGCATTCCGTCACCGATATTAAGCAACTTGGTTAGCGCGCTTCCTTTTGCCTTTGCCTCATAAGAAACGAACTCGCCAGCATCTTCAAGAATCAATAGATTCCATTTCTTCTTTCTTGATTCCAATACGGCCATGTCATCATCATCACCATCATCTTCATCAAGAGCATGAAGTTTGGCAATCAACCCCAACATGTAATTTACACTATCACCAAGGAAATTATCCAAATCAATAATATAGTGTGAAGTACACCATGACTTCCATGATTCAGTTAATGCTCTGATACACCACGTCTTGCCGGTTCCCGGAAGACCTCTCCACAAAATAATCTTTCCACCAGTTAGATTCTCTGGATTCAAATCAATCAGAGATTTCAAATCATCACGGACCTTAACTGGATAGTTAGAAGCAATATCCGACCATGATGGTGTCTGAATAGTCTTAATGGTTCGCTTGGCAGTCTTTTCCAGATGCCAGAAATGAATTGGAGTCTGATGTTCTTTCTCGGTTACTTTTGGTTTGTGAGTTTTTAGTTCATCATATACAGCCTGCATCTCAGATGCCAGATGATAATAACCGTATATCTCGTATGCACGGTCGGAAAGGTTCCCGCGATGAATTAGAAGATGGCCATTCTTATATTTTTTACATTCTTTAAAAGAATCAGAATCAACGGATGAAACTTCGGTCGCAGCATCAACTAAAAACTGCGGAAGTTTATCTACATTTGTATATTCGATACTAAATGTATGTTGGTAATTCTCTGCTAAAATTATTCTGGCGACTGCCCCGTTATAATGGTCCCAAATCGTATCGGAACCATAATGATTTAGTATTGATGCTACTGTTTCCATTTAGTTCCTTAACATGAAGTCTTTTTAGAATATTTGTCTGCGAAAATTATCCAATTTTTATCCTTAAATGGGTTCCATCTATCTCTAAACATTTTTAACATTCTTTTAGAAGAACCTATTGCAATATCATACTTTTTAACCAAAAACATAACCCATCTACCATCATTAAAATTCCAATCACATTTTAACATATCTTCATATATGATACCGGCCTTTAACCAACTTTGATGACTGGCGCACGACGCTTCCCAAGGTTTACATCCTTTAAATTTATTATTTAATTTTAATCTTATACTAGATTTTTTCGCCAACCTCTTGTATAATTTTGGATTAGCTGAGCGAGCATCATCAAGATTTTCTTTATATGTTCCCCAATACAAATGCTTAGGATTAGAACAATTATCATTAGAACATGCATGACAACATAAAGCCACCTTAGATGGAATTTCTGTATTAAGATAATGTGCTAATAACCCCCTAAAAAGAGTAGAATATCCACCCCTCAAAATACAAGGTTCATTTAAACATAAATGTTTCTGTCTTGTTGATTTTGGAAGTTTGATATACTCCTTTATTTTAATAATGGTACTTCTGGTCGGATTCGAACCGACACTCCTTTCGGAACAAGTTCTTAAGACTTGCGCGTTTGCCAATTTCGCCACAGAAGCATATTTGGTAGTCATACAACTATTTATACAATAGCGCGGCTGCCGTTACGCCAACCCTGCACAAAGCTGGAAGTATTTATGCTATAGTCTTGACTCCGTTAACTTTGTATTGAAGGGCAGTCAATGCCTTTTTAATATGTTCAACTGTCACATAATCAAGATTACCTTTAGGAACTTCCAATTCCAATTGTATCTTATGTACACGGGTCTTAATCACTGGATACTTGATTTTAATATCAGATGCAGAAAGACAATCCCATTGTGCAGTTTCAATTTTACTCGGAACAAATGAACGCCATGCATCCTTTTCCAAATCAAACACCCTCACAGGGCTAGAATAGGTATATCGCGCACCCTTATCCATCGGTTTATCCTTAAGGATATCCGGCATCAGGGTACAAACCATTCTACGATAAGTAAAATCAGCCTTGTAAAAAGTAACTGTAAGAACACCAACCTTAGCCAACTTCTCGAATGTATCCTTTTTGAATTCTTTTTTATCTAGAATCATTTTGTTTCTCCTTCAATAGTCCCATCACTTCGCAAGCCAACTCACCTTGTCTCCGATATGCCTCTTTTTCCCACGGATATTCGAAATATTTACCACGATTATTTAATGAATCAAACTCATTCTCAATCCAATAATATTTCTTACCTTTCCAGTATGGAATTTGATATACTCCGCGCCGCCATTCAAATGTTCCTAACATTTTTTGTTCTGAATGAACTAATTCATGACACAGACTTTGTAAAAATTCAGTCTTTCCTCTCAAACGCTTAATATCAAGCGTTAATAGATTATTATTCCCTTGATCACAATATTCTCCGGTTATGGTAAAATATTTGTCATCAGCTAATGACCCAAATCTAAAAATCATCCCCGGAACAAACTTTATCAATTTATGTTTTTCAACAACATCAACTGATTTCTTTAAAAATGAAACGTATGTTTTAACCTTATTAGGCAACGTCTCTTTGTAGTGTTTCGAGACAACTATCATGTTAGGCGCATCAAGAAAACTTTGTATCAGAACATCACTTTTAGCAAGCATACTATATTATACCATCTTTATTGAATCATGTCAATGCTTACGTTTGTTTTGATATTGTTCGATCAATAGTACCGCAGCACGTTTTAAAATTTGTACCTTTTCATCAATATTCATTTTTAATGGAAATGGCGGATTAGTCCGAGAACAATAAAAGGTGGTCACACCATTACCAGTCAGACCGGCCTTAGTTCGCCAATAAAGAAGAGGTATTATCTGGTCAAGCACCTTGGCCTTGTAATACTTCTCCATCTCAATAATGGAAAGCGGCATCAGAGGGATTAATTTCTCGATGCCGCCCATCTCTTCAATTGTTTTATTGATTTGTTCTAGGTCAAGCACTAATCACCTTGCTTTTGGATATTCTACTCTTCAATACAATATGTATCGATTCTGAATAGCCATTCGCAGGCAATACATTACCGGCGCGGTCGGTTTCAACTCCGATAATAGTATCCGGCGTCTCTCGTTCCAGCTTGATATAGAATGACTTAGGAATTTTCTTTACTTTCAGTTTCAGTATTGTCATTTACCACCTGATTCTTGAAAGAGAATGCCTTACCACGGCCCATGCGAAACTTTGATGCCTGTCGAGCAGTCTGCGGAACACCTGCCAAGCCACATGCCTTACCAAACAGGTCATTCTTTGATGCGAATTCTTTATTCGTTAACGGTTTATTTTCTTCACTCATTGTTTACTCCCAAAATCTTAATTATGCCTTTGTCTGTTACGCTACATTCAAGAGTTACTTCATAAAATGGACTAGTATGGTTATCGATTGCATCCCAAGCATCTTGCGAAAGTTTTATCTTCTTACCCTTCATATAAGAAATCAATTCACCAATATCATCATCATGAAGATAATAATTGAAATACTGTACAACCGGATAATCTACTCGCTTAGGTTGAGGCTTGCCTGCCTCATCTCGCAGCTTCTCAATCAGGGCGCGATTGCTTAAGCAACTATTGCATAGAACGGGACTACCCGGCTTTGCTCTGCAAGTATCACACTCAACAAACTTATTTGACACTTTATAACTCGGCATATTAATCTAGATTTTCCCCTTCATGATACATCCAATGTGTTCTATCAATGAAATGTTCTGGCGGAAAATATGGTCCGGTTGACCACTCTACATATGTACCAAACTGGCTTGAACATTGACAACATTTATGTAAGCTTCCATTGCACTTGGCTGGCTTATCACATTCAAATTCAATTGCTGCAACAGTGCATTCTTTTCGTTTACCCATTACTTCTTCACCGATGCCGGATTACGAACCGATGCATCATCAACGCTCTTGCCACAGACTGTGCAAGTACGCTTTGAATTGCCAATAGTGAACACGCGCATGTTCTTTCCATAGCGACGGTCCTGATAGTCATTGGCACAATTACACTTGTATACATTTCCTTCCATTGGTCTATGCTCCTCAATTACTCCACACATTGACAAGATTAAAGATACAACCAGAGCGGCGCACGCACCTGCTATAGCATATATGATATAATCCATATTGAACCTAACGCGATAGTACTTAGATAAAAAACAACAATCCTAATCATCAAAGCCGTCGAATAATGATGGTCCTTGACCGCTGCAAAGAATAGCGTCCATATTCCCACGTAAAATCCGGTTATGAAAATCAATAGACTCATGAATTCCAATAAGTCTTACATGCATTATAGTTGTGTTGAGTTCGCTGAATAAATCCTGCTGTAATTGCCAGTGCAATCACAGCTAATGGAATCAGTATTGGTGCCCAATCAGGAAAATGGAAATTAATATGGTCATGCAACCAAACTCTAATTAACACCCCAAAAATTAGTATGACAGATGCAAGAACAGCTAATACAATAGTGGTTGTTGCTATTATCAAAGGAATTTCAACGGCAGTCTTAACCGGTGCTCCAACAATACATATCAAATCTTTCGGTTTCATACTTTAATCTCCGTCTTAGTGACTTCCCAACGAGCCAGCGCAAGAGTACGCTCGGCCTGAATCATATCCTTATAGGCTTTCTGTGCCTTCTGGCGAAACTTCTCAGACTTACGGAACACCCGTTGATATCGACGGTGTAGAATATTGAATTTTTTCTCACAACGTTCGACATTGATTTTAAGTTTATCTCGCATAAGTCATTCTAAAAATTGCGTTCTCTTCGCCTGTTAATGAAGATGGTTCAAGATTAAATTTGCCTTCCAGAATGGAATGAATATCTTTAATCTTGCTTTCCGCTATCAATGCTCTTTGTTTCCACTCAAGACACTCAAGAGCCAAATCACGAACACTTATAGAATATGCTGGATTACTCATTATCTTCTTTCAACACCGCTTCAAACTTGAATCCAATCTTTCCATCTCTTAAGGAAGTCCACGGACCATATTGACCATCATCCGGCCCCACTTCCAATCGATCAAAACGGGCAGATTGTTCCTGTCCAATCAGCTTGGCATTGACATAGTTTTCAAACGTGCCCAATAAGACGCCGCGCTTTACTGCACTGACATACTCTGAGCCATACTGTTCAACTTGTGAATCTGCAAGAATCATTTTTTTTCACCTTTAGAACTAACCTTTAATTCTCGTATTGTCTTTAAATGGCCACATGTTTAAATATCCCTCTTACTAAAAAGCTTTCTTCATAGAGGCATCTCTGGTTCTTTGCAATCAATTCTCTTAATTAATCGTCCCTTCGAATCAACTTCACCAATGACTAGCGCACTCCATACCCTAAATTTACCAGATGCTTTAAATGGTAATGCCGCAATATTAAATGTAGTGAACTTCAATGCAATTCTTATACAACCGTGGGCATTAGATATCCCATTTTCAATATGGTCATTTACCCACTCAAGCGTTGCAAGGTTGATTCCGGCTCCACATTCTACTGCGGCGTTGTAATTACAATTTACTACTTGAATAATCGTATCATCCTTATACACTATTGTCTCTGTCGGTGTGCTATAAGGTTCTTCACCATTAAAAACCGGAGAGGTTCTATCTTTACGGACATACTTGTAGGCTATGATACCATTAGTCAAATCATCGCAATAACCAAACTTATCCCAATCAGCATATAACCGCGTGACAAGGCGGAGATAATCTTTCTTAGAGCGCATATCATTCTTATTTCTAAATAACCGCATAATTAAAACTCCCGCGTACCATGTTTTAAGAACCAATCTTCAATCAATTCAATATCTTTCAAATCTTTTTCTCGGCCAGTAAGCTTTTTCCATTCGATAGTGTCAGCAGGAGTAACCCAACGTAGACCATATGCAGGACGAGCATTGGTAAGATATTGATGGATATTGGGAACATGAGTTAAGCCGGTTGCATCCAACAATTCAACACCATCATAGGTCAGGCAATGGGCTTTATCACACATAGAAACTGGAACAAATTCAGGAACTTGAAACCGGTCATCATATTTCTTGATATACTCAAAGAAATCATGTTCAACAAGCAAGTCGATATCGTGGGTGGATGGTTTAATTCCTTCTATCACCATCAACGCTCCACCACACACAGCAAATGCTTTGTTGGGAAAGTTAAGAGCAGTAATAATCTTAATTATCTCACCGGCTGATTGAAACCTATCCGGCGCTTGTTGCAGCAATTCTGATGAATTAATTCTCATGATTTAGATCCATCACTCGAACGTATGTTGCAATGCCTTCTTTAACTGCCATTCCAATTGTCAAGGTAATTGAAATAAAAAAGTAACAGCCAGCCCAAAAGTAATTTTTAGCGATAAAATCATCCATACCCATTTTAAAAACAGCAGCGACAAAAAACAGCGTTATCACGTATGCTATAAGGTCCGCCAAATCATCTTTACTCATTTTTTTTATCATCCTCACAAATATATTATAGCGTAACAGAGTGAACAAGTCAAGAGCAGTTTATAACCGATTGATACACCCTTCTGGAAACACACAAGCTAATTGCTAGCGATTTCCATCACCAACCGACATGTACAATGGATGATCTAATTGAACAATATAGCAATCGATTATACCGGTTGAAGCTAAACCAAGGACGATGCCAGTATCTTCAAATGTTCCGGCAATTACCTTAACGCTAATACCAGTTTCTAAATTTTTATGATCAAACATAAGTTAAATATCCCACGCGCATTCAGAAGTGCATTCAGGGCAGCAAGCACAAAGTTGCTCACCATCACCAAGTTCTTGGTTGTACGGACAAGGGTGTAGTTCCTCAGTCGCTTCGTACTGACCCTTGCATCGCCCATTACATTTATTTTTTTCTTCATTCATGAAAACAATTCTAACAGTTTAAAACAAATTTGTCAAGGCCCATGCTGTTAATGGAGCGTTAACGCCGATAACGTTCCCTTAAGAGCAGGTTGTTGACATATTTTAAACCTTATGCTATACTTGTTGACATGAGAATGTTTGCGATACTACTAGCGATTGCCCCATTATTGTCGGCACCAAATCCAGTCAATGCTTCACCCAATTGTGCCAACGGACACCTGTGCTTCTCAATGTGCGCTGATGGACAAAACATCTGCGGAATTTGTATGGGAGCGTATTGCATAGCGGTTTGTCATAGTGATGGCGAAAGCTGGTGTCTCGATACTAATCAGGGCGGACAGGCAAACACTTTAATTAAACAAATATATCCAGCGTTACCTACAGCAACGCCAACGAGTACACCATGATTAACTTAAATATAAAAGAAATCACTGAGGGCTTTTTTTCAAATGAAACGATAGTTATCTTTGAGAACGGTCAGGCAGTAAATTATATCCAAGAAACCAATTGGGCTTCGGTGTGTTGGTTGAGACAAAAAGAAGAATTCTGGCCTGTTTGGGTTATGTTGGATGGAGAGGGCGACAGAGTTTTTCAGGGAATCACAGAGGCCGAAATTGCCACAGAGATTTCTGAGTACCAGGAAAATTTTTGGGAAAAAGGAGTCTCAAAGGAAATCAACGCCCATTGAGGCTCAGGGTAGTGACGGGTTCCCATAAAAAACAATCCTTACCGCCCACCCCACAAAAGCATTCTTTAATTAAGTCAAGAGTGGCACAGTCAAAACAACTGTGCCACTCCGGTTATGGTCGCCAACCGCGACAGTTGTTTTAATAGTTCATTGAGTAATCGAAGTCGCCGCCGTCCTCAGAGTACCGGCGTGCGCGACGGCGGGGATTGCGGCAGCGCGCGCACAGTGCAGACGTGGCGTTGCGCGCCAGCTTGCGACCGCAACCGGCGCAGTTGAACCGGCCCTGCGAATCAGGGCATCCGCCACCGTCACCCATAGGTGCAGGACCATGGCCGCAGCAAGGGTAATCTTCACAAGGCATAAGTCAAATCCTCCTGACACAATCCTACACCGTTTAGTTAATTAGTGCTACTCGGCTGCCTTCTCAATCATCCGCGCGCATTTCAGAGCACCGGAGCGCCCGGCGTGCTTTTGGCAAAAGTCAATGTAATTACAGGTCGATTCGCCAAGCTTGGCGCGAATGGCATCGGACGAATAGAACAGGTCGAATCCCGCGCGGATACGCTTATCCGTTGCCTCATCCTTGATTGCCTTAAGCTTGGCGTCTACAACCTTGCGCAAACCCGCATCGCCGGTCTTATAAACGCAATCGCTGCCCACAATGAACGCCTTGCCATCGGTGCTGACAATCTCAAAGCAATACAGGATGCCAGTGCCGCAGTAGTCACAGCAGCCCATCGGCTGACCGGGTGCGCCGACGCTCACACCGTTGCCCAGATTGCGCGGGCCAACCTCAGTATGCATTCCGACGCAACGGAATGGCGCGAGTCCGAGTCCTGCCGCTTCGAATACGTGTTGTGTTGTCATGATTTAAGAATACTCGGTTTAATTAATTAGCGCAATCTGGTTTGTGTTCATCACAGAAGAATGCGTGCCATCGGTCGGTGCGGACTTCCACCGTCGCGAAGCGGTCGCACTGTCGCGCGAACGGGTCATCATGATGCATACACTGGTGTTCGTCGCGGCAAGCTATTGGGTCGAGTGCTTTGATTTCCATGGTTTAAATATAGCGCAATGATTTAATTAAAACAATGGCCCGTCAACGCCTTGAATGTAATAGCTGCCGTGATATGCCTCACCTTCGCAGCAGTCGCACAGGTAGATAATCTCATCGGCTATCCACTCTTCGCCTAAAAAATCGGTGAGTTCTTCGGCGGTTAGCGTTATGGTATTGCCGTGTTCCAAGTCCGTCACTGCGTATTGTCTTGCCATGGTCCAATCTTAGCACTAACGTTTAATTAAAGCCAGTCGCTCGAATGAACGAATACCTTGTAGCCTTTGGGTATGTTGCGATTCTGTAGCTTGGTCTGGCCTATGATTGTCGCCAGTGCTACACCGAAAGCCAGCGCGACCAGATAGGTTATTGGTTTCATCAGATTTCCTGGTTGATGCTGTTGACGTTGCCAAGCGCAATCGCCTGCATTGTGGCCACGGCGTCCGTCAGGTCATCGGTGTAGTATGCGCGGGCTTCGGTCGTTTTGGCATCAAGGCCGTGCTGGCTAATCCGGTAATCGCCCGCCTGAGTCTTATTGATGCTCATGTCGAGTTGTTTGGCCACCGCTTTCGCGTCTTTCAGAGTATATCCGCGTTTGTTCATGGTTTAATCTTACACCGTTTGGTTTAATTAAATCAACGACCGCGCCGACTGGCCAAATATTGGGCCATCTCAACCCGCTCGGCCATTTGGTAATCATTGGATGGCACAAGACGGCAACCGCGCGCAGTCCAATATGGCTCATAGTAGGCGAAGTTGGTTTCGATGATACCAATGAACCGCTGGCCTCGATAGACTAACCAATGCGTTGCGTTTTCCATGGTTTAATCTTACTCGTTTGGTTTAATTAAATCAATCGGCGCACATGAAAGAGCCATCTTTGCGCCGCTTAGCCCCGCACTCGCAAGTGGTGGGAGCAAACTTGTACGCAAGTTCGCGGTAGCCAGTGGCCATGGCCGGTTTGTCATTCAACATCAGGTCATGCGCTATCTCTTTGAGAGCAACGCAAACCGTTTCCGCTTCTGCCTCAGTGAGTACTATTGTTCGCATGGTTTAATCTTACACCGTTTAATTAATTACTGCAAGTTCTCGTCTAGCTCAGGATGGGCCACCGAATACCGGCAAGAACACGTTATATCACAGAAATCAAATCGCCCAATCGAATAAGGCGCGATGAAATTAGTAATATCCTCGCCGCAGTAGTCGCAGATTTTACGCTGCTCGGTGTTAATTGTTTTAAACATACTCAGAGTATACCAGCGGAGATTAATTAAGTAAACCCCGCACGCTGCGCATTCAAGGCAAGTCGTGCGGAGTCTGTTAACTAATTTACGCCTTGCGCTTCACGCCCTTGACGCCCACAATGTAACCGTCTTTGACCGTCACCTGAACATAGAACCGGTGCGGCTCAGGGTAATGCGGCCCTTCGATAACATTCGGGCCATCCGTTACAGGGAAAGGTCCGGGGCTGTAGACGCTCAGGTTCGCGCCGTTCGCAAATGCTTCCTTGAGTTCTTTGCCGCTCTTGAAGTTTCTCGTGGTGTATGCCATTTGTTTTAACCTCTATGGTTTAACTATACGCTCAGCGTTTAATTAATGCAACCCTTGCCCGCGCGGTTGTGCTCTAGGAACAGGACCAGCGCGATAATCTTCGCGGCCCGCTCGTACTCTGCGCGCTTCTCGCGTTCCCGTTCGCGCCGCTCTTTCTGCCACTGCGTGAATCGGCGCTGTTCTTTCTTGGCGTGCTCTATGCGTTCTGCTTTCGTCATGGTTTAATTATATCCGCAGTGTTTAATTAATGCAACCGGTCGCGACATATAGTTGCACACTATCGCGCAGTGTTGCATCGTCTTTGCCTTCGGCTATCAGCCGCTCAGCCGTCGCGATAACCTTTCCCAACTGCATCATTGGGATTTGTACGCCATAGATGGCGAGTCCAATGCGCCGATTGATTTCTTTTTCTGCTTTGGATGTTCTCATGATTTAAATAATAGCTCTTTGTGTTAATTAGTGCAACTGGTGTGTCCTAGTATGCATTTCGACACAATTGCGAGATTTTCAAAAACAATCATTAAATACCCAATGGATTCAGCCGGTTACAGAGCACTTTTTCAAATCTGTACGTCTTTCGATCCTCAAAGACCCTGATTAGCTCGATTTACTCAATCCCACAATCCGCCACTATTCCCCACAAATCACCACTAATTTATAACGCTGGCTCACTGATTAGAACGGCGGGCCATCGGGACCGGCCAGGGGACTCCGGTGCGCTCTTTGCAGACTATCGAATCAAAACCAAGCATCAGCAACAGGTCACTATTGCAGATGCCGCAGTCGGCATCGTAAATATACTTACCTTTATCATCTACCAGATGCCCGAAACCGTTTTTCTTTTCCATGGTTCAATCCTACTCGACTGCTTTAATTACCGCAAGCGGTGCCTAAAGCAACACCATCTCAGCGCCAAAGATACAGGCAATGTTAGCCTTACGCCAGTATGGTGCGCTCTTATCCGCCTTGTTCTGGCTCACTAACCATTCAGGCGGATTGACCGGCAAGACCATGCAACCAACATAGCCGTGCGAAGAGAAGTAACCGACCACGATACCAAGGCCGATATTGTTCATTGTTACTCGAACCTGTTGGCCAGCATCGGGCAGCAGGAAATTACCGGACCAGCGCAACTGCTCGCATCGGTCCAGATAGGTTTCATCGGTGATACGTTCCGGCTTCTTGATAAAGAATGTTTCCATGGTTCGATTATGCGCCTTTGTTTTAATTAAGTCTAGCGGCCTTTGGCCTTGCACTCGGACAGTCGGCAGGGCGTGAAGTGTAAATCGCGCTCGATACCCAATCCCCACCGCAGTTTGACGCTCGATAATTCATTCAATGATAGATAACCTAATTCCGGCTCAGGAGAGGTTACCCAACCAAAGAACAGAAAATCGTTATTCTCATAGTCGCCGTTGTTATCCGGCGTAGCTGGCTCACCTTCGGTAATATATGCAGTCCATGCGCCGCAGGGATTGAAGAATTTCAGATAGACCATTGGGTCGGCTTCGTTCTCTTGGCTATAGAGTTTCGGCAGGCTCGCTTTAATCGCTTTGGTTAACAGCATCATGGGATTATCTTAGGCTTTCGATTTAATTAAGTCAAATCCGTTTGGGAAATTCTGAGACTGTCACCAGATATTCCTTACCGTCACAAGCAATGCTGAACGTTTCAATCGCGGTCGGCAGGCTGATATTGCGCGTGCTGACAATCTTAGACGTAACAAACAAGCCTGTCTCATTTTGCCGGTTGAATCGAGCGGCCAACAACGTGGCAATTGACTTAAGAGTTTCCATTAGTTGCCACCCATGTACACATGTACTTCGACAGTGTCATCAACCAGAGCGTAATCAGGCGGAAATACCTTGCGCGCCTTGACAATAGCATCCTGCTCGTTCGCCGCTTGAGCTATCCGGCGAAAGCGGCTTTGCTCTTTATCCGGCGATTCTACGAGTCCCTCGACTACATACCATTTGTTCATGATTAAACTATACTCCGCTCGTTTAATTTAAACAATAGCCGTTACATACTCCGGTTTGTCACACTCTGCACACACTGGCACGATATGAACCTTTACCCCAACCGGACAGAATGCGGGCTTTTGGTTGACCAGCCTGACCATTGGTCGCCACTGATGGCACTTGCCGCAACAAAAGGATTTGCTTGCCTGTACCGTCTCGTGTTTCCAATCGTATGGCTGTTGCTTTGGCATTAGATTACTAGTTTTTTACTGGCCACGCTTTTACTAGGAAACGTTTCAATGCCCAATATCAATACTACTCGGAGTGATTAATTAATGCAACGTTTAATCGGCCCGAATTCCACCGGCTCGTAATAATAACGAATACCAGTATAATCAATCTGCATATTCTTATCATAGGGATTCTCGGCCTTTACTCGGTCGCGGTCATCCCAATCAACGTTATCTTGTCCACGGTCGCAGCCGTTCTCACGCGCATAGCTGGTGCAAAGTTCAACCAGAGTTTGCGCCTGCTTCTCGGTCTTGACCGCGCGGACTAGCCACCCGGACCTATCCGAGTATTCGCCGGTTGTGCCTGATACAATGTAAATCTTCAATTGATTACCACTCCCATCAATTCCGCGTCTCGTTTACCGTTCACGCTCCAATACCACACTGCCACTTCATAGGCTGGCATCTTTGCCCCGCAGGAATCGCAGTATTTTACCCAATGTAGATTGGGCTGGTTGCAGTCGGGGCAATTCAGTTGTGTTTCCATCGTCTCTATGCCTATCAATATACTCGGCTCGTTTATTTAAATCAACTCGGTCGCGGCGAGCCATCGGGCAACCGTAGCTATGAGTTATCCGGTTGCAAAGCCTGCAAATTCTTTCCATTATCCTATATCCGGTTATCCAATTCAGTTAAGTAATCGAAAGTCGTTAGCAATTCCATGCTGGCTTCCCGCTCGGTCATTCCAAATTCCAACCGCGCATAGGCTCGATTGGCATCCTTCAAGCGGTGATAGGCGCGCTGCATGGTTCCGACCGCGTGATACATGCGCTTGGTCTGCTTCACGCTAATGTCACGCTGGCCCTTGGTCTGCTCGTTTTCGTGGCGAGTACGGGCGCGCTTGTAATTGACAATCGCGTTGTGTAGCTCGACTGCGTGTGCTGTTTTCTTCATGGTTCAATATTACCCTAAGTCTTTAATTAATTCAACTGTCGGGCAAGCAGTCCATCCCCACCGCATACCAAGCGAATAAGGATAATTCTTTTCATGCTGCTTGGTTATTTTCACCAGTGCTTGCATCACGTTCTCGGCTCCGAGTAATTGGTCAACCTTTCCGAGTTCTCTGTAGTCGCCCTGATTCTTATGGGTCAACCAGATTTGTCCGAGTATTCGATAAAGCTTCATGATTATCCAATATCCGCTTTTTGATTAATTATTTCAATCTGGCGCTGTAACAATTGCTCGATATGCCAGACCAAAATTCTTACACTCGATTCTGCCGCCCTCACTCGCTCGGCAATCGGTAACGGGCTGCCTTGGCGCATGGCCCGTTGGTCATCTTCAAACAGCTTAGCTTTAAGCTGCCGGATACCGTCTAGCTGGTCTTGTGCGCTTTGCATTAAAGCAATCCGTTCAGCAATTCTTGCAGGTTCTCAGGAACCATTGCCGACTGCGCACGCTCAGCAATAATCAGGTCCATGTTGCTGGCCAGCCGCATCAACTCTTCTCGTGCGGCAACCTTGCCAGCTTCTTGACCATCTTCTAGCACCATGATAAAGATGCGAGTAGCGGCCTTCCAATCAGGCGTCATGTCGATATATTCGATTTTCTTTTCCGGTTCGTTCTTCATGGTTTTAACTCTACGCTGCTGAGTTAATAAAGTCAATTAGGCGGTCTGCTTCGCCCTTCCAAGATGGCTTGAACGATTCAATCAGGGCGTGAAAATCATTCAGAGACATTGGCCGACTTCCAACCGGCGCGAGAAAATCCGGTAACCACGGCTCGACTTTACCCACTGCCAGCGCATCAATCAAATACTCGGCAAAGGCTTGAGTAATGCGCAGATGATTCGATAGATGTTTGACATTGGCTGCATCTTGATATTTGGTTGCGCCAGCATAATACAGGGCATTTGCTTCGGCGTGCATCGGTACACCGTCAATGTCCGACAGATGCAAGGCGATATAGTTATGCAATTCAGGGAAATACTTATCAATTGCCTCATGAATGCAACCGCTAATGCCCGCATCACGTCCGACCGGCAAACCCCTCGAATCAATCGGCCACATTTTGCCAGTGATAGAAAAATATGGCTTCTGAGTCTTCAGCGCAAGGTCTACAATCGCAACATTCGCGCTAATGCGATAAGCCTGCCCGTTCTCAACTACATCCTTAACCAGTGTTCGTTTCATTTCCATGGTTCAATATTACTCGGTCGGATTAATTATCGCAACTGCTTGTAAACTCGAACGCGGACCTGTACATCCACGCCATTATCCCGCATTGCCATTTGGTGGTGAAAGAACCAAGCAGGTGCAAACGTCAAACCTATGCAGTTGAATTTGTGTTTTTCAATTGCCGAATCCAGTCCGCCAGAGTAGTCAAGATAATTCCGGCCAAAATAAAAACTGCCGACTGTCACCTTGCCGTCAATGGTGCCAGAGACTTGCAGACTATCGCCATGATCGAATGTAAACCGGCGCGTTGTACCATCCAACAGCAAGCACACGTCGCCTACTCGCGGGCCATGCACTAAGTCAAATGCTGCTTGGCGCTGGTTGAGAATGCTCAGGTCAATCTCATCAAGGATATTATTCTTCATGGTTCTATTATGCCTGACTCGATTAATTAAATCCAGCGATACGCGACTACCGGCCATGTTGCCAATTCCGTTTGCATACGCGCTATTGCGTCCTGTAAATCCCCGCCAATACTTCCACCGCCGTTGTCAGTTTTGTAAGTAAATCCCCATTGGTCTTGATATAATTCAAGCCAATATTTACCACTTCCAGAACGCCATTCAGCTATTTTCTTCTTATTCATTGTCGAATGCAATCACTGTACCCATGTGACTCAGCTTTCCAAGGCAATCATTACATAATGTAACAATCATGTTGAGATTTGGCCCTAATGCAATTCGTTGAAGCTTGACTGCCGGATTATTGGTGTAGCCTTGGCCCTTCGGCAAGTCCAAATAGTTCTTGGCTCCACAATCCAGACACGAACAAATCTTTTCCGTTTCGGCTGTTATCTTCATGGTTCAAATATACCAGTATCGATTAATTAAATCAATTGCAGCGGTCTTTATCGCGTTCACGCTCGAAGAATGCCATGTCTTCATCGCGGCATAGAATCGAGCAATAGATAGCACCAGACTTTACCATATTTCGGCAAGGTATATTTTGACAAGCGTACACGGTTATGGTTTGACCACAATGAC
>Ga0206810_1002_pt1 | contig 101273 bp, 92 predicted proteins | sample Alteio_BWOrgCont_56_FD_152889 | JGI IMG/M metagenome (GOLD analysis project Ga0206810, IMG submission 152889) | Enriched cells from forest soil in Barre Woods Harvard Forest LTER site, Petersham, Massachusetts, United States -... | ecosystem: Environmental > Terrestrial > Soil > Temperate forest >...
AGGGGAATCACGTTCCCCGCTGGGCCTTCGGTTTCTGCGGCCCTCGACGACGCAACGCTGTATCGAAAACGCTCCGGCGTGGACGACTCCTCGTACCCGAAACCTTCTCGCCGGAGCCTCCCCGCTACAGCACTAGTCTTAACGTCCTGCAACGGACGTTTGGCTTCGCGATGGAGGCGGTTCGAACCCGAGACGATGACGGCCGCATTCCCGGCAAGGTTGAATGGACGGACGGAGCCGCCCCACGTTTAAACATAAATGGAAGGAGTGTTGTGGAAAAATACGATAAAAAAGAATATTCGTGCCGATCGAACGGTCAAATGGAATCGAAATCCGTGGCATGGGACTGGATCGCGCGATCTACCGCGAGCGACCTTTCGCTACGGTATCGCAGCCGGCGAAGAGGCTGAGGTGATCAATGAGTACCGAAATCAAGGCCACAATCGCGAAAAAGCAAAAGCCGGTGGGCTCTCCTGGAAACTCTGCCGGTGCCGGTGGGCCACCATCCGATGCTCCAAAGTTCTTCGGCGAGATCGGGGCGGGCCGGACTATCCGGAACCTCAAGAAGAATACCGCCATTTTTTCGCAAGGCGATCCCGCCGATGCGATCTTTTGTATCCTGACCGGTGCGGTCAAGTTATCGGTGGTATCGAATGCCGGCAAAGAGGCGGTAATCGCGGTGCTCGGGACAAATGATTTCTTCGGCGAAGGCTGCCTTACGGTACAGCACCTGCGTATGGCGACCGCGGTTGCAGTAGCGGATTCCTCGATCATGCGGGTTGATAAACCGGCAGTGATTCGAGCGCTCTCCGACGAGCCCGGATTGTCGGAATTTCTGCTGGCCTACATGCTTCGCCGTACGATTCGAATTGAAGAAGACCTCGTCGACATTACGGTATGGAAGGCCGCAAGATTCAGACCGGCCAAGCCAATGAAAACGGGGACATTGAGCAGCGGCATCATCGTTTTAAACGCGCCCTTGATCAGGCATTGATGCTGCGCGGCAGCCGTGACTTCGCCACAACCGAACAGTATCAGGGCTTCCTCGCAAAACTGTTCGATCAGCTCAACAGCGGACGAAAAGAAAAGCTTGCCCATGAGATGGAAGTGCTCCGGCCACTACCCGACCGTCGCTTTGACAGTGCGAAGAGGGTACGGGTTCGGGTGAACTCCGGCAGTCTGATCGCCGTGGAGCGCAATAGCTACTCAGTGAACAGCCGGCTGGTTGGAGAGCTCGTCGAAGCACGGGTGTTTCCGGAACGAATCGAAGTCTGGTATGGCGGCCAGAAGGTCGAGCAGTTGCCGCGGCTGCGAGGGCGCACAAACTATCGCGTCGATTACCGCCACATTATTGATTGGCTGGTGCGGAAGCCGGTGTCCTTCGCCAGCTATCGTTACCGCGAACACCTGTTTCCAACCAGTCAGTTTCGCCGCGTTTACGACCTGCTGAAAAATGTCGCACCGAGACGCTGCGATCACCGTTATCTGGAGATTCTGGAACTGGCTGCGAAGGAAGGCGAGGCGCGAGTCGAGGATGCGCTGCGGCTGCTGCTGCAAACAGACGCGGGCAGACAGACCATCGTCAACAGCGCGTCATTCCGCGAGTTCCTCGATCGCTGTGAGCAGGCGCCCGATATCACTGATGTCCAGATCGCCGCTGTTTCGCTCGCCAGTTTCGATCAGCTGTTCACCCAGCCTGGGGCACTGCAATGAGGCAGCCCTCCGATATCAAAGCGGATCTGACGCAGAGCCTGAGAAATCTGCATCTCCCGACTATCCGGCAATGCTATGAGGAAGTGGCACGGCAGGCCGAACGCGAACAGCTGAGCTATGAGCGTTACCTGCATGAACTGGTGCAGCGGGAGTGTGAAGACCGCCAGGAAAACAGAACCACAAAGATGCTGAGAGAATCACAGCTTCCGCTGGAGAAATCGGTCGAGGCATTCGATGCGAGACGGCTGCCACCGAAGGCGGCCCGGCAGATGCGTACTCTCCTTGATGGTGGTTTCCTGGAGCGTACTGAAAATGTCCTCGTGTTCGGGAAGCCACGCTGCGAAAGCCTTGGGATTCTGAAGCGCGGCGAGTGTCCCGTGGAAGCACAGTTTGTGCTCCATGTGCAGGTTCTTGAGGCCATTCACGAATTTGCCGCGAAACACCTCCTTGAGAACATCGACCGGCAGGAAGAAATTCCGCTGCGATTCGATCCATCGCGATTGATCTGGTGAGAATCCTCCGGCGGGCACGACACAGTGGGTATGGGGATGGTGCTGGAGTTTTTGATTCCAGGTGTGGAGAACGCTGAAGAACCCGATCTCGGCGCCGAGTCGCTTTGGATCGCGGGCGACCTCCATTAGCGTGTCGGCGCTGGCCCGGAACAGCAGCGCATAGATCTCGCGTTTGTTCTGCAGCGCCAGTGGCGAAAGATGCCGCGGCAATGTGAAGACCACGTGGACGTAGCGAGTGGGCAGCAGTTCTTTCTCCCGTGCTGCGAGCCAGCGATCGCGGGCGTTAGCCTGACATTTTGGGCAGTGGCGGTTTCTGCACGAGTTGAATGAGACGGCCTCATGTCCACACTTTGAACACGCATCCACATGCCCGCCGAGCGCGGCGGTGCGACAGCACAGAATGGCGTTCAACACCTTGAGATGGAGCCAGGTGAGCCACTTTCGGCTACTTTCAAAGAAGCTCTCTCCGGCTGCGCGGATCACATCGGCCACCTCAACAGGTGGCCGCGGCATCTATTTGGTGCCGGATGCGCCGGAGCGCAAGGCGAATATCGGCAGGCATCCAGGGGGCTGGCAGTAGCACTTAGATGCCTTTGCGACACATGGATATAAATGGCGGTCTGCTTCAGATCGCTGTGACCAGGGAGAATCTGGATGGTGCGCAGATCGGCGCCGGACTCCAGCAGGTGGGTGGCAAAGCAGTGCCGAAGGGTATGCGGATGAAGCGCTTTCTGAATGCAGGCGCGCCTGGCGGCTTCACGACAGGCGTTCCAGCAGACCCTCGCGCTAACCGGATAATCGGCGGTATGCCCCTGGCCGCCGGGAAACAGCCAGGTAGCCGGTTTGCGGGCCAGTCGGCGATAATGCTGTCGCAGTTCCTCGAGCAGATGGGGGCTGAGCACAACGTCGCGGTCCTTGCGGCCTTTACCGTTCTGAATATGGAGGACCATGCGCTCGGTATCGACATCGGTGAGCTTCAGTCGTGCCAACTCGGAACGCCGCACTCCGGTGGCATAGAGGGTCATCAGGATAGTGCGGTGAAACTCGTTCGAAGCAGATTCGATTAAGCGGGCAACCTCATCCCGGCTCAGAATAACCGGCAAACGCATTCTTTTTTTCGGATAAGGCGTTTCATCCACGCGCCACGGCCGCTTCAACATTTTCACGAAGAAGAAACGCAAAGCCCCGACCGTTTGATTGACCGAGTTGTCGGCGAGCTTCTTGTCGCGGAACAGGTGGGCCACATATTCGCGAATGTTTTCCGGGCCAAGCTGATCGGGCGGACGGTGGAAATAACCGGCAAAATCCTCGATGATGCGCAAGTAGGCGCGCGTGGTAGATTCGGTAAAGTTACGACGCTGGATTTCCTCCAGCATCAATTTGCGTAGTTGGGTCACAGGGACCTCCTTGTGACCCGACCATACCCTTTTCAAACCGAGAATGCCGAACTTGGTGCACGCGAAGCGTCTGCCGCCAGGCTTCGTTCAAGAACATATATCGCTAGGTTTTTCCCACACGTGTGATCTAATCGTCGACGCGCGGCAACCAGCAAGATCCTTGGGTCGATCTCGTGCTCATCACTGAACGGCAGCACAACCTCAGCGTGCGGCACAGGATCGGGAGCCTGGAGCGCAGAAAACCGCTACTGCACTGAAAGCACAACCGTTGATGGCGTTTGCATGCCCCCGGCCGTGGCGACCAAAGGTATGTCCCCGGTCCCCAAGCCTGCGGGCAACGTCAAGTTGATTTGATATAGTCCCGCCGAGGTGATTCCGGTGAACGACGGCGTCACCGCAACATTATTTACCGATAATTGGACTGGATTGGTGGTCGGTGCGCCGCCCGAGTAGGCTTGGCCGGCAAGTACCGCCGGAGTCGTCGGTCCGAAACCAACGCCAAAGAGCTCAAGAATGTCTCCTGCTTTCGCTGCAACCGTGGAGTACCCGAGCGAAGTACCAGTAGGGCCCACAATATCGTAGGTTCCGCCGCCATAGGCCCCGGAGCCATTTGACCGTAGAATAATGCCTGCTACGTGCTTCGCGTCAAGCAGACTGAATGAAGGGCCGTATTGACCAAGAGTGACGCTCGAGGTGGCACTGCCGGCCGCTGTCGTAACCACCACATTTACCGTTCCGGTAGCCGTATCGTCGGGCGCCTGCAGATTGATCTGGGTGGGGCTTACGTACCAAAGATACGCCGCCCGTCCGTCAATTGTGACACTCGTGTTACCGAGGGAAGTCGGAAAATTGCCGGTCCAGGTGGCTGGCGCGGCTGCTAAATTGGTGCCGAAAATCGACACCCAAGAACCGGGTTGGATAGTTGTTGATGAACTGTATACGGGCACAATTCCTCCCTGACTAATTATCGGCGAGCTGGAGGCCGCCGCCGCAGCGCAAGTCTGCCCGGTATAGGACATCAGAGCACCGCCATTTCCTGTCATCAGGTTGAACTGGAGCCCGGTCGCCGATGTCAGAGCAGGGGTCGGAAGGACGGAGGGGAGGGTTCCGTTCGCAATCAGGTTCCCGGCAGTCGAACCAATGAACTGGCCCGACAGGCTTAGCGCCGGGTCAGACGGGCTTGTGAAGGGAGATAAGACACCCGTTCCGGACATGCTGAAGTTAGTGATCGTCGACGTGTCGGGCGCTTCGCCGGTCGATATCTGCAGTTTGCCCAGGTAGGGAGTCTGACTGCCTATGCTGGTCCAGTAACGTGATCCGATTTGGGCGCTTAAGCCAGTACCTGCGAGGCAATCACCGGGCGTGGAACAATTGATGCTGGCGGGATTGACGGTAAAGGTCATCGCGACCGCGTCGCCAACATTAATCGTGCACGATGTGCAATTTTGCGTTGAGGTGACGACTCCGCTTACGCAGTATTGTTGCGCAGACAGATCAATCGCAACCAACGCAAGTAGCGGTACAAACAAAACCGCTCCGCAATAGGAGACCGTAAATCCGCAGCGTCTGATCATCTGGGAAGTATTATGCGCTGGTTCGTGGGGTGTTCACGGTTAAAAAGACCTACGCGATGTATCAATCATGACGAAATGAGGACTCGACTCTCAGGTAAAGCTATCCCGTTTAGCTCGGCGTCGACCTAACCGGCCGTTTCGGCGGGGTGCGCTTCGTGACGGTAGTTAGCGATTCCCCCACGGAATCGACCGTGTTCGCGCGAACGGGCCGCGATCGCTTGGGCGACAATTTAAATCCGTGAGGGTCGCTTCTCCAAATTGCCCGGCGTTATCGTCGAATATCGCTAGCTACTTTCGTGTTCGCAACCCGCCACCGACTGGCGCTTGTGACGTTTCGTTCTTCGCGTTTGCGAGGTGCGAGGGGTTCGGTTTAGGGAAGGAATAGGCAGCGGTACGGATTCAAATCAAGGATAATCGCTTTTTGCGCTACTGGAGCGTTCGACGCCGATTAGGGCGGGAGATGCCGAACAGAGAGTTTTCATAGCGCTGGAGTAGATCGGCGGGGCTTTCATACACTTCCTGGCACCCCGCCTCGCGAAGTTGGCCTTCCGGGAAGCCGCCGCATAGTACGCCAATGACCGACATGCCCGCTTTGTCAGCTGCTTCCGCATCATAAGGCGTGTCGCCGACCGCGATGCAATCTTGCGGCGAAATGTCCAAGCGCTCGGCAGCGGCGAGGAAAATGTCTGGATGGGGTTTCGACTTGTCGGCGTCTTCCGACGATGCCTGGCTTTCGACAAGATCGGAAATGTGAGCTATATCTTTGTAAATGTTCAGCTCCTTTTCTTTGGCCGACGAGGCCAAGGCGATCTTCCATCCGTGCCCGATCATCCTTTGAAATAGCGCCCTGACGTCAGGGAATGGCCTCACTTGCGACATATATTGCCGCATGAAAAGGTCACCGCGGTATTTCTGAATTTCGTCGCCTCGCGATTCCATCTCTTCCCGGGAGAGAAACACCGGCAAAAACTGATCGCCGCCCTTGCCGATCTGACCTCGGATCTGGTCAAACGGAAGATCGTGGCCGAAGTGGTGAAGCGACTCCTGCCAGGCCCGTGCGTGCAAGTCCACGGAATCGACCAGCGTCCCATCTATGTCGAAGGCTGCGGTCTCATGTCCCCATGGTAGTGTGTCCTGGAATTGGCGTTGAGTTCTCGCGCGAGCCGGCCGACGCGAACTGCTCACAGTGCTCCAGGCAACGTCGACAATAGTAATCGTGAATATCCTTGCCTACATTTTCGCCTTCGCCGCCGGCTCCGCCAGCCCGGTTCAAGCGGGCGCCAGCGCCCAACTCAACAAAGGGATCGAGAGCCCTATCTGGTCCGCCTTGTTCGTCTATGGCAGCGGCCTCATGGGCGTTATTCTCATTCAGCTGATAATTCGCCAGGCTTGGCCCGGTCATCGGTTCGGAAACGGCGGCCTCCGATGGTGGGTCTGGACCGGCGGCATACTGAGCATCGCTTCGACCATATCAGGGCTGACGCTTGCGCAGAAAATGGGATCGGGATTGTTTACCGGCCTAAGTGTGACGGCATCGCTCCTGACGTCGGCTGCTCTCGATCAGTTTGGCCTGATGGGGTTCAAGCAGCATTCAATATCGCCGCTGCGTGTGACTGGAACGGGATTGATGATCGCGGGGGTTTGGCTGATCGGGAAGTTCTGATTGGCGTCTTGCGATTCCGTAGAACCGCTTCGCTTTTATTCGCGGGCGTTAAGTCACTATATCGGTAGCTTTTCTCGCTCTCGACCGACAAAGCCGTCGACTGCCGGACCGAAGCTTACCCTGCGTGTTACCGGGTTTGCATTCAAGATTTCCTTCTCCCGCAGGCAAGTAATAGCGAATCGCCAACGAAGCCCTCGCCCTTTGCGGAGTTTGGAGAACGGTATCGTTAGACCAACGCCACGAACTCTAAGCGCTCCAAACTGCGATGAAAACCCTCGAGAAATTCGCGCCGAGTATCTTGTCGATCCGGGACGCACGCCAGCCGCGCCGGCTGAGATCGTCCGCCAGAGTTTTGAAGCGGCGGGGGCTGTTGTATTCGGGAATCAGGTTGAATACGTCTGGCGATTCCCCCGGTGCGGAGATGCCGCGCTTGACCCGGTCTTCAACGAATTTCCGCTGGTAGTCCGCATAGGCCTTGTTCAGCTCGATTCGCGAGATGGCGCCATCGGTGCCGATGCCGACGTGATCTTCGCCGCAGACATCCACGGCGTGTTCCAGATGCCGGATGAGGTCTTCTGCATGTGGCTGGCCGGAGGTCCTGAGGAATGGCATAAAGTAAATGCCCGCTACGCCGCCTCGATTCGCGAGCGCCTTTAGTTCGCTATCCCGCGTGTTCCGTGGCAAGTCAGCCAGCGCTCTGCAGCCCGTGTGACTGATGATCGCGGGCACTTTCGAGGCGGCAATTGCCTCCGCGACGGTCCGAGGTCCTCCGTGGCTCAAATCCAGGAGCATGTTCAGGCGGTTCATCTCGGCCACAAAATCACGGCCCAGCCGGCTCAGCCCCCCATCATTCGGTTCCAGGCAACCATCCCCCATCAGACCCCGTTGGTTGTAGGTCGGCTGACAGATGCGCACGCCCAGGTCATAGAAAAGAGAAAGCCTCTTCAGATTTCCCTCAAGCATGCTGCTGTCTTCGAAGCCAAAAATCAATCCCAGTCGATTGGTGGACTTGGCGAGCGCCAGGTCACTGGGCCGTGAGACTTTGAGAAAAACGTCGGGATGCGCAGTCAGCTCATGTTCCGCCCAGGCAATTGCAGAGACCGCCTTTTCGAAACGGTCCGGGCCATTACCGACATCGCCCACAGTCAGGTTCACGGCGGTGATCCCGGAGGCGCGCGCGTCCGCCACGAATTTGGACGAAAGAGGAGCGTCATCGGGAACGCCGGGCTGAAACCCGCCAGGACCGCCGAGTGCGTCGATCACGATTGCGTTCGCGTACTGTTTATCATTATGAGGGGAATCGACCGCAGCGGCGGACCGGATCCATCCACTCAGGGAAACAGCTGACGCGGCAGCAAGAGCTTCTCGCCGGGTTAGCATAGCGTCACTCTTCGATTCCAGGTATTATGCAGGGTTTCCAGTTTAGCAAGTTGGGCGGGCGGCACGCTGCAGATAGGATGAAAGCGCAAAGCGAGTAATCAATATAGTTAGGCATGACTGGAAACGACAGAGTATTCGCCGGGGACTTCTATCCGCTGCCAGCTACTGTCGTCCCGCCGCGGTGACGCGGCATAAGGGGCCAGCGCTCAACTTTCGAAGGCGGTCACGTGCGACTGATATCCGCCAATATCGGTAGGTATTCGTTGCGGCCGAACCGATGCGTTTTCCTCCGCCGTGGGGAGAACGCAGGTTGTGCGGTTTTTCATCGGTGGTAGGACCCAGCCAGCCCGCGCTCCTGGTCGATCAGCGAAACTCCTGCCGATTGACAGTTTCGCCGCGCCCTACCAGAGCTTGCACTGGCTGGCGGGTGGGCGTTGCATGTCATCGCCTTGTTTGCACTGGAAGGCATCTTGGAATTCGGGCATATTGCTCAGGGGACCGATCACGCGGAAGTGTCCCGGAGGGTGCGGGTCGGTTGAGACTCTTGTGCGGGCAGCCTCGGGGCGAACGAGGGTACCGCGCCACTGCGCTTCGGCGAGAAAGAACTGCTGATCGGGCGTGAAACCGTCGACAGTCGGTTCGGGTCCCTTGCCTTCACGGCTCTTCTGGTAAGCCCGGTAAGCCAGATTGACACCGCCCAGATCTCCCAGCGCTTCTCCGGTCACGAGCTTACCCTGGAGGTGCAGGCCTGGCTCCACAAAGTAGCTGTCGTATTGCGCGGTGGTGCAGGCGGTGCGGGCCTCAAAATTCCTGTAGTCGACCGCGGTCCACCAGTTTTCCAGACGGCCGTCTGCTGCAAATTGCGCGCCTTCATCGTCGACGCCGTGCGAAATCTCATGGCCAATACTGACGCCCACTGCCCCGTAGTTGATGGCGTCCAGCCCGTTCGGATCGAAGCCGGGCGGCTGGAGATATCCAGCGGGAACGACGATTTCATTCATTAGGGGGTTGTAGTAAGCGTTCATTGTGGGCGGCGTCATGTCCCAGCGGCCGCGATCGACGGGTTTGCCGATCTGGCCAAGCTGGTCGCGAACGTCGAAGCTGGCGGCGCTGAGAACGTTCTCGTAGTATTTGCCGCGATCCAGTTTCACCCCGGCATAGTCTTTCCACTTGTCCGGGTATCCGATTTTGATATTCAGTGCGTTCATCTTCTCAAGAGCCTTCGCCCTGGTCGGAGCTGACATCCAGTCTCGCGTTTGAATCGATGCTTTCAGCTCATTAACGATGTTGACGGCCATCCCCCGGGCGCGCGTTTTCGCGGCGGGCGTAAGGTAGCGATCCACATACTCATGTCCGAGGGCTTCGCCAAGCATGCGGTCCGTCGCGATGACACAGCGCTGCCACCGCGGGAAAGGCTCTTTGGAGCCGGTGAGAGCCGTTTCGTAAAAGTCGAAACGGGCCTGCTCGATGGCGGACGAAAGATACTCCGCAGACGAATTGAGCAGACTCCACTGCAGGTAGGCACGCCACTCCTCGATCGATGCCGATTCGAGCAATGCGTCAAAGGTGCGGGTCAGTTTCGGCTGGCTGACGTTGAGGTGGCCCTCTTTAGGGAGGCCGAGCGTCCGGAATTCTTCCTCCCAGTCAAAATGGGGCGCCAGGAGCTTCAGATCCCCGAGGCTCATCGGGTGGTCCTCGGCTTTCGGATTACGGAGTTCCACGCGGGTCAGGCCGTCGCGGGCGAGGGCGGTCTCTATCTTCATCACAGCGGCAGCAATGCGTTCCGTGTCCGGCGCGGGCGTCCCGGCCAGAGCGAGCAGCTTCTTTGCATAGGCGACATATCTTCCGCGCACGCTCCTGAATCGATCTTCGTCGCGTCCATAGTAATCGCGGTCAGGCATGCCGAGGCCGGCTATGCGGACGTCGACGATCATGCGTGAGGTATCGTGGGGATCCTGAAGCGGCTGTATGTCGATCGGCGCATCGACCTTAATCTGCTGCAGGCGGATGATCGCGGCACTGAGAGTTTTCGGGTCATGGACGTCGTTGATGACCCTTCGGTACGCTTCGAGCGGCTTGACCCCAAGGGAATCGATCCGGGGCTGGTCGATGCAGGACGAGTAGAAATCACCAGTGAGGCGACCGGGTGAACCGCGCTGCAGAGCATCAGACTTCGCGGCATCTTCCTCCGCGATGGTCCGCAGGCGGACGCGAGTTTCCTCCTGAGTAATGGTGCGGATGGCCCAAATGCTCTCTGTTGCTGGTATGGGATGCTCAGCGCGCCAATGGCCGTTCGCGTAGGCGTCGAAATCGGTGCAAGCATTGATCGCCCGGTCGATGTTCTGTGTTGGGACACCACGTAGCTGCGCTTCAAGGGATGAGGAAACGCAGAGGGCTACATAAGCAAGGATGAAACTAGCCGGGATCGATCGCATTTGTCGCTCCTTTGGGTGACGGACTCGTGCCGAACGCAGGACGTTCTTACCCCGCGTTCTCTCATGATATCCGTGCATTGCGCGGTAGGCCGAATCTTGAAGGCTGCCGATTCCGTACCTGACTGTGACCAATCCGCGTACGGTCAGTTCGCCCGCTGGGGTAAATGCGAACCAACCAGTGGGGGCCCGGACGTTAAGGACGCATATCGGTAGGTATTTCTTGACCGGGTCTGCTGCCCGTGTCGTAGGCGCCGTGCGGCTGCCAGCGTTGGGCAACACTTGGCCGCCGCGCGGTTTTCAATCAACGAATAGCCGACTACACGTCAAAGTGCTTTCAAGGTTGCCCTGCTTGTACTCCAGAAGCGGACTCGCTCCCGCCAGGGATATCTTTCATGCACCCGACACAATCGACGTGCAAGGAAATGCGAGATAATTGTGACCATGTAGCGGAAGCCCGTTCTCGGACTTGTGTTCTGCTGATGGGTTTCGTCCCTCACTCCAACGTTCGACTTCAATCAAAAGGAGACAGGAAATGACACCGACAGTCGCACGACAGACGAGCGGCGATGAGTCCGCTGTTCGTCCGTTTCATGTGAATGTTCCGGAGGCGGACCTTACCGAATTGCGCAGGCGAATCAATGCGACCAGGTGGCCCGAACGCGAAACGGTTACAGATGCGACGCAAGGCGTACAGCTCACGACGATGCAGGAGCTGGCGCGCTATTGGGCGACAGAGTATGACTGGCGCAAGATCGAGGCAAAACTTAACGCCCTCCCGCAGTTTCTGACCGAGATCGATGGGCTGGATATTCATTTCATTCACGTTCGTTCAAAACACGAAAATGCTTTGCCGCTGATCGTTACGCACGGATGGCCCGGCTCGATCACCGAACAGATGAAGATTATCGATCCGCTGACCGATCCCACCGCACACGGCGGAAGTGCGTCCGATGCGTTCGACGTCGTAATTCCGTCGATGCCCGGCTACGGTTTTTCCGGCAGGCCGACCACGACCGGGTGGGATCCCGCCCACATTGCGCGTGCCTGGACCGTGCTGATGAAACGCCTCGGATACACGAAATTCGTGGCGCAGGGTGGTGATTGGGGTGCGATCATCACCGAGCTGATGGGCGTGCAGGCGCCGCCGGAATTGCTGGGCATTCATACCAACATGGCCAACGTGATTCCACTCGAGATCGACAAGCTGGCCTTTTCCGGCGCGCCCGCGCCCGAGAATCTCTCATCCGACGAGAAGCTCGCTTACGAGCGGCTGAGCTTCGTCTATGCAAAGGGCATCGGCTACGGGTTCCAGATGGGGTTGAGGCCTCAGACGCTGTACGGAATCGCGGATTCGCCGGTCGGTCTGGCGGCTTATTTCCTGGATCATGACGTGCGCAGCTACGAGATGATCGCACGAGTCTTTGCCGGAGGGAGCGAAGGCCTCACCAGAGACGACGTGCTCGACAACATTACGCTGGCCTGGTTGACGAATACGGCGCTCTCCGGAGCGCGTCTTTATTGGGAGAACAAGGGATATTCGTTCTTCGGCGTCAAAGGCGTCGTGGTCCCGACGGCCGTAAGCGTCTTCCCTGACGAGCTCTATCCCGCTCCAAAGAGTTGGGCGGAGCGCGCTTACCCCAAACTGATCCATTACAACAAGCTCCCCAAGGGCGGGCACTTTGCGGCCTGGGAACAGCCGAAGCTCTTTTCAGAAGAGGTTCGCGCGGGCTTCAGATCGCTGCGGTAGGTTCTTCACAAGAAAGGAGGTAACGCGCCATGCCTGACGCTTCGCAGTTCAACACCGACCGCACCTATCCGGGCCTCTGGACGATCACCTTCAGCAACCCGCCGATCAACATGTTTGTTCCCACAACGATCGTCGAATTGGGAGCGCTAATGACCGACCTCGATGCGGACCCGTCCGTGAAGGTCGTAGTGTTCCAGTCGGCGAATCCCGATTTTTTCATCGCCCATCTCGACGTAACCAAGGCAGCGGAACGGCCAGAGGTGCTGGGCCTTTGGCGCGAGTTGGTGCTGCGCCTCGCGGCCGCCCCAGTGGTCAGCATCGCCAAGATTCGCGGCCGCACGCGCGGCATCGGAAACGAGTTCGTGCTGGCGTGCGACATGCGGTTCGCCAGCCGGCAAAGCGCCCTATTCGGCAACCCCGAGGTCGGCGTCGGACTGATCCCCGGCGGCGGAGCGCTGGAATGGCTCCCGCGATTGGTCGGGCGCTCGCGGGCACTTGAGATCGTTCTCAGCGCCGACGATTTCGATGCGGACATCGCGGAGCGCTATGGCTGGGTGAACCGCACGCTGGACGATAAACACCTCGACTCGTTTGTCGATACGCTCGTCCGGCGTCTGGCTTCGTTCGACCGTGAAACGCTAGCCGCGGCGAAGGCCCAGGTGAATCGGTTCGGGGTGCCGACAGCTGCCGAGCTTCAGTCGAGCAACGACATGATCTTCCCACTGCTGGCCTTGCCGGATGCGCAGGCGCGCCGGCCCAAGCTCCGTGGTATCGGTTATGGTATTCAGAGCGACTTCGAATTGAACTTCGGCCGGTACCTGCCTACGTTCGGGCGGGCGGACGACCATGACACGGATAAGCAGCCCGTGTGACCGTGGCCTTGGATTTCTGAACTCGGAACCGACGTTCAACGCTCGCCGGCGCCCCATATAACCAATAACGCATTAGCGAAGAGGAAACCTATGTCCCATCATTTCGATACCAAACTCGCGAAAGAGGATCCAAGCCTGAACGTATGTGATTTCTATCTGTTCCAGGGCGCTCCTGACACGACAGTGATGGCGATGACTGTCAATCCTGATGTTGTCCTGTCTGCGCCAGATACCCTTCACATCGAGGGTTTGTATGCCTTCCGCCTGGACCTGACTGGTGACGCTCGCGAAGACGTTGTCTTCAAATTCAGATTCAACGAACCGAGACATGTAGACAGGGACGAGCATGTCCATGTTCAGAAGTTTCAGGTCCGTAGAGCCACTGGCGACGCTATCGGCGGGGACGAGGGCGAGTTGCTAATAGAAGGCGATACGGGCCAAGTCCATAGCAAGTCTGGTATTCGCGCCTTCGTCGGAATAGCTCCCGATCTGTTCGCCGCCGATGCTGTCGCAATGCGTAATCTTCAGAATGCGTTCTACAACGAACACAGGTATGACGGCGATGCGTTCCTGGGCCAGCGTCAGAACTTCTTCCACAATCGCAATATCACTGCGATTGTCCTCGAAGTCCCAAACCATCTGATCGGCAAGGGAACGATCCACGGCTGGGCCACGGTGTCACTTTACGGCCATGCTCCCGAGATGCAGGTGTCACGCTGGGGCCTGCCGATGATCACGCACCTCTTTCTCAACGATCCGGCCAACCAAGAGGTGAAAGAGACCTTCAACAAATCGGTGCCAGCAGATGACGTCGCCTTATTCTCGGGATATATCGCAGACTATACCCAGAAGATGACTACCTACGCAGGATCTGTGATGAACCCGGAAGAATACGGAAAGCAAATGGTCTCTCGACTATGCCCGAACACCTTGCCCTATGAATTGGGAACGGCAGCTGCATTTGATCCCACCAGATTCAATGGGAGGCCCTTGGGTGATGATGTTCAGGACGTGATGCTTACGTTAGCGTCAAACAGGCCCCTCCACGACGGGGTTGCCCCCGATCGCAATCGGATCCGTACCGAGTTTCCATATTTTGGTGAGCCCTACTCAAAGGAAGAACAGAACGGTGTCGTACCATGGCACCCAAGAACCAGCCAATGACGCCTGCATGACCAAAAGAGAGCAGTAACAAATACGGCCTGGAACAGCCGAAGCTCTTTCAGAAGAACTTCCTGCGGGCCTCAGATCGCCGCGCTAACAGGATTAGTGGAGGAATTCGCTCCTACTTCCGATACGGCCTACTGGGAAAAAGGTAATCCGGCTGTATAACGCGCATCGCTGATATCTGGCCGGCACACGCCCGCGCCTGACGCCGTGAGGCTATCTGGACGTCCGCGGCAGCCGGCTGATATCAACTCATATCGGTAGCTGTTCGCGCGCTCGCCCGCCGCGCCATCGACTCGCGTACGGACGCTTCTTCTTCAGCCGTCGGAGAAACCGGTGTCGTCGGTTTGGCGCCGTCAAGCAACAGGACGCCCGCCAGTCCGCGCTCAGGGTGAATCAACAGAACCCTTATCGGGATCGGCTTTACTCCCCGGACTGCTAGGGAAGGTCACGCTTAAGAGCGGCGAAATTCTTCCAGAGTGTCTTTTCTACCTCATGAATACAGCAGGAGTTCGCGAACAAATCAGGGGAAGCGCGTCTGGTGCAATGGTTCGCCACACTTCACCATCCAGAATCTACGAGGTATCCGTTGAGCTACCCCCACTTCTAATACAACAGCGGATAGCAACTATTTTATCGGCATATGACGAACTCATCAGGAACAACGAGCGACGCATCCGAGTTCTGGAGGACATGGCGCGATCCCTGTATCGGGAATGGTTTGTAGATTTCCGTTTTCCTGGACACCGCGAGACCAAGCTGATCAATTCCACGATCGGACAAATACCCGAGTCTTGGCGAGTTGCAAAACTTAAGGATCTAACGACCAAGATCGGCAGCGGAGCCACACCGCGAGGAGGCAAAGCTTATGAAGAGGCCGGCGTGAGTTTAGTCCGCAGCCTCAACATCTATGATTACGAGTTTGAGTTTTCAAACTTAGCATCAATGATGCGCAGGCCCAACAACTTGACAACGTAATAGTAGAACCGCGCGACGTCCTGCTGAACATCACCGGGGCATCCGTCGCCCGATGTTCAATGGTGCCGTCTCATATCTTGCCGGCACGAGTGAATCAGCACGTCGCCATCGTCCGGGCCGACCCGCGATCCATGGACCCCTCTTATCTACTCGATACCATCAACAGCGAGCAAAACAAACAGAAGCTCCTCGGTCTTGCGCAAGGTGGCGCTACGCGGGAGGCGCTCACGAAGGAGACGATTGCCAATTTTCCGATTTTGCTTCCGACGCGAGAACTTGTCTTTAGCTACGGTGACGTTGCGGAACCTTTGCACGTCCAGCGGGAAACTCTAAACCGTCAAAATCAGACCCTGGCTCTAACGCGCGATCTGCTTTTACCGCGCCTGTTATCGGGGCAGGTGAATCTGAAAGCGGATTAAGCTATGACCCAGGCGTACAGCGAAGAGCATCTGGTCGAGCTGCCCGCCGTTGGCCTATTTGGCGAGCTGGGCTGGACGACGGTCTCTGCGCTAGAGGAGATCCTCGGGGCGGATGGCACGCTGGGCCGCGAAACCAAGGGCGAGGTGGTGCTCGTCTCCCGCCTGCGCGCGTCACTCGAACGGCTCAATCCCTCAGTGCCGGCGGCGGCGATAACGGCCGCCATCGATGAATTAGCCCGCGATCGCTCGGCCACGATGCCCGAGGGGGCCAACCGCGAGATTTATCAGCTCTCAAAGACGGCGTCGCCGTCTCCGTGCTGGAAAAGGAGCACGGCACCCAGAAAACCGAGCGGCTTCGGGTGATCGACTGGGAAACCCCGATCGAGAACGATTTTCTGCTGGTCAGCCAGTTCAGCGTCACCGGCACGCTTTACACCTGTCGCCCGGATCTGGTGGGATTCGTCAACGGCTTCCTTCCGATGACCGCGACCGCACGTGATCGTATATCACGTAGGAACAGGACGGCAGTGTTTGCCGCAGAGTTCGTCATTCAACAGCTTTTTAGCGTGCAGCAAACCGGCTGCGGTCAGAGGTATTATTTTTAACATGAAGGGATTCGTCGAGTGAAAGCGTTCACACTGGGGTTACTCGGCGCTGCGCTTGCCATGGCCCAGAGCAGCCCCGTGACCGACGCGTATCAGCGCGGAGTTGAATTGGGCAATCAACAAACTGCCATCGTGGTTGATTGTCTAAACCACCCAAGCTGCATCGCTGCGCTGCAAGCTGCCCAAGCTCGAAAAGACGAAGCCAAAGCTGAGAAAGCCAGTCTCAAGGCAGAAGCCCAAGCCCGCAAAGATGCCGCGAAAGCTGAGAAAGAGCGGCAAAAAACAGAGATTAAACTGGCCAAACTGCGCCTTCAAACCGAACGCGAAAAGGCAAAAAGCGAAGCGATTGCCAGTGCCAGTCAACCCGCCAGCGCAAGCACCCGGTAGAGCGTCTTCCGGTTCACGTTGAGACGCGCGGGCCGTGTCCTCGCGCCGCTTTCACTCCGGCGCGGGTTCGTTCGCTGATAAGGCGTTCCAGCTCCGCGAGGACGCCAATCATCTGCCACGCGGGCGGCTTGGCGGCCGGTTATTAGAAACTCGCCCGCGGCGAAAACTTCGCCCGCGGTCGTCGGACCCCGCTCGTCGACGAGCTCGAGAAAACCCGCCCCCCCGGCCGCAAAGTCAAAATCGACACCGCCCACGTGCGCGAACGCGTGCTCGCGGATCTCCCCGCCCATCTAACTCAAACCGGGCGAGCTCAGGATCGAGTTCTTCGGGGCCGAAGATTTACTGCGCCACCTCTTCGAGCTGTCACAGGCAATGGTGAACGACTTCGGGCGCTTCCGCGCGGCCGTCGAGGACGCCCCGGCCGTCAGGCTCGGAGTGTGAGCTGGTGAGGGATTTGAACGGGGCCCATTCGGGTATCAGCCCGCTGCACGTTCCTGATTGACCGCGAAAAGCTCATCGCCAGCTCGCGCAGTTCTCCCGCGGCTAAGATTTCGCCCTCGAGCGCGCTCGCCGCGTTCGTCTCGCTGACGAGCTCGAGAAAACCCGCCGCGTGGGAACACGGGCCGCAAAGTAAGATCTCGGGTTTGATGACCACTCACGGTTTGACATCGTGGTCTCGCGCGTGGAAACGTATTCTATGAGCGAATCCCATTACTACACACTGTTAGTAGTTCACTTGGTGGGAATTCTCCTTAACGGGGCACTCGTTATGTATTTGGGGGGCCGCCTTGACCAAGTGATAAAAACGCTCGGGAAACTGTAATCTGCCATGTCCGCAACGCGGATTTTAAACCACCCTCGAGCGCGAGCGCCGGACCCGCCTCGCGGACGAGCTCGAGAAAACTCGGCGTCTGGCATCCGGCCGGAACGTCAAAATCGACGCCGCGGGCCGACGTGCACGATCGCGTGTTCTTGCGGATCTTCCCGGCGGGCATCCACCTCAGCCCCGGGCACCAGGAGTGGGATCAGGAAGACCGACAGGGACGGGATCTTCTTCCGCGAATTTCTTCAATACAGCCTCTATTGGAGACTTCGTTCTTTATGACGCAGACATGAATGCGCTCACCGGGGCTGCGACCGAAATCGGGCATAATACCCCGGAGCCATCAACCCTGCTTTTAATCTACGGCGCGAAATATCCGGATGTATCAAGAATCAGATACGTAGGGCTGCTGACGTAGGCGCTGATCGAATTGGAATTAGTCGGCACAATCGCCATATTGCTGGTAATGGACCCGTCGAGCGCGTTCAGTGTGGACGCAAGGGGCAGCGCGCTTCACTCCGGATACAACGTCAAATAGCCAAGCGACCCGCCAGACGGCACTACAGTCGCATTGAACACATACGATTGCGCGGTCGTCGCCGATGAGCAGCCGCTGGAAATCACGTCAACGTTGATCAAATTGATGAACGGCGGCGTCCCAGGGGGATTCCTGGAGTCGAGCACCCGGCACGGAGCCAACGGGTAAAACGACAAACCCCCTACAACCGGCGGCGCGAAATACCCGTCGATATCCACGATCAAATCGGTCGTATCGGTCGCGTACACGTCAATGCTCCCCGCCGTCCCCGAGGGAATGATCGCCGCATTGGCCACCACCGTCCCGGTAGGCGCGTTCATCGTCGAAACCAAGGGCTGGGCCAGTCCGGTTGGGTATACCGTCAGATATCCTAAGGTTCCGTTCGATGGCACTACAGTGAAATTCAACGAATAAGCTGTCGCCGCACCCGGGACATTGCAGCTGCTCGAAAGAAGGGGCAGCGTCCGGCTGGTTCCCCCAATCAGAGCACCGACACTGACCGTCGAAGGAGCGCCGGCACGCGTATCCACCAAACGGCACGGTGTCGTCGGATAGAACGATTCCGCGTTCGAAACTGATGGGGCCACGAAGTAACCATTGATATCCATGACCACGTCCGTATCGTCGGTCGCATACACCGAAACAGCTCCTCCACTTCCCGCGGGCACGATTGCCGCATTCGCTTTGACGCGGCCGTCGAGAGAGTTGAGGGTCGATACTACAGGCTGGGTTTGGCCGGTCGGCCACATCGTCACATATCCAAGGGTTCCGTGTGGCACCACCGTCAGATTCAGCGAATACGCTTGTGCAGTGGAGGGAATGGGGCAATCCGTCGAATTGGGAATCGGAAAGCTTCTGCTTCCGTTCGCCGCTAGGAAGGGTCCGCCGAAAGGGCCGGTCGGCTTTCTAGTGTCAACTACCCGACACGGCGAAGCTGGAACGTACAAAAACCCCGAAGTTTGTCCAACTTGAAACTGAAAATTGCCTCCGAAGAATGCAGCCGAACCGCCCGGTTGTATTTGTCCAGAGATTAACTTCCCAGTCAGCGAGCTTACGTCGGAGTTTGATCCGCCAGCGTACAAGATTTCAGACGGCGTAATAGGATATGCCGGATTCAGCGTCAAAACTTGGTCGGGCGACGTTGTGTTAGACGGGAATATCTCCCCCACCTGATAGTAACTACCAGCTAAAAGGGTGATCGATGTTATTGGTACGAAAAGAAAATTGTCGATCGGTGAACCATTGGGAGGAATTATCGCGCTCGCCAGCAGATGACCGCTACTATCCCACAATCCAACGGTGGCATTTGTGCTTATCGGAACAGAGGGGGGATCATAAACCCCTAGCGCAGTAACTGTAATCGGTAGCGACCCATTCACGGCAAATTCCCAGCCATACTCGTGTTCAGAGCTGATGTTTGCGTTTGTAGCAAGCCCTCCGTATATCGGGCTGTTGAAGCCTTGAATTGCCACGGTGGCGGCACTCAGTGGAGACACCAGTGCAGCAACCAGCATTATCAAGCGGCTTTTTTTCATCGACGCGCTCCTCGTGTTCGTGCGTTGTAGTATATCGCTTTCGGGTAGCCGTCCGACCGCGTACGCGGCCATCCAAGCCGCCCTTAATGCCAGCCAGAATTTCGTTGTAATCGACTTCACCGGCCTCGACATCGTCACGCCGTCTTTTCTTAACACCTCGTTCCGTGTTCTGGCGAAGCAGCACGATTACGATTTCCTGAAAACCCGCCTGCGCATCGTCGGCGGCAACAAGTGTCAGCGCCGGTGCAAAAATCCCCATAGTGCCGGTTGAAAAATCCCCCACCCCTGAAGGTGATCAAACTCCCGGATTCTGGAAACAGAGGATGGGCGAAATGTTCAGGGGGAGAGACGTGGAAGAGATCAACGATCTCAAGCGGGAAGGTTTGGGCATTCGAGCGATCAGCCGGCTGACCGGCTATGACCGTAAGACAATCAGAAGATACTTATTGGCGCCGACGATCAGGCCAGTCTACGGACCGAGACCTGCGCCGGAGAGCAAACTGGACCCCTTCAAACCGTATCTGAAGGAGCGGCTGCAGGCGGGTGCGTGGAACGCCCGGGTGCTGCTGCGCGAGCTTCACGAGCGCAACTACAGTGGCGGCTACACGATTCTAACGGACTGGTTGCGTCCGCAACGGAAAGAGGCTCTGACGGTAGCGGTGCGGAGATTTGAAACGCCGCCCGGCAAGCAGGCGCAGGTGGACTGGGGCCATCTGGGTTCGATCACTGAAAACGGCGAGGCGCGTATGTTGTGGGGCTTCACGATCACTCTCGGCCACAGCCGGAGAATGATGGCCGAAGCCGCGACAGACCAGAAGTTGGGCACACTGCTGCGAATGCACGAGGCTGCGTTTCACGAGTGGGGCGCGGTACTGGAGGAGATTCTCTACGACCGGATGCGGACTATCTGGACCGGCACCGACGAGCGCGGCGAGATCGTTTGGAACGCGGTCTTCCTCGACTTCGCGCGCTACTGGGGCTTCATGCCGCGGCTGTGCCGGCCTTACCGGGCGCAGACCAAAGGCAAAGTGGAATCGGGCGTGAAGTATGTGCGGCGAAACTTCCTGTGCGGATTGCAGGGACGCGAGCCGGCCAACCTCGCCGATCTCAACGCCGAGTTACGCCGCTGGGTAGCGGAGGTGGCCAACCAGCGAGTCCACGGCACAACGCACACACAGGTGCTGCTTCGGTGGGATGAAGATCAGTTTGCGATGCAGCCGCTTCTGAATGGCCGCCCACCCTATCCCTACATGGATGACGAGCAGCGGAAAGTGGCGCGCGATGCGTATGTCTCGTGGCGCGGCAGTCGTTATTCAGTCCCCTGGATGTACGCGGGCAAAGAGGTCTGGGTCCGCGAGCACGGACAGTATGTCGAGGTGCGTTATGGCAGTGAACGCATTGCGGTACATGTCCAGGCGGTGAGACATCATCAGGTCATCACGCTCGACGAACACCATGCAGGCATTCCCCTCGGCAGCAAGGAGACGGGCAAGACGCTCATCCATATTCAGCAAAGTGCGCCGGTGGTGGAGCGTCGCCCTCTGGCCGCGTACGAAAGTCTGGCGGGAGGTGCGCGATGACAACCGTGGAGCGACTGAGAACCACGCTGGCAGCCTTGAATCTGACCGCCGTCGATGCCCGGCTGGAAACGTTACTGGAAAGCGCTTCGAAGAAAGAAGCCTCTTATGGCGATTTCCTGCTTGAAGTGATGACTGCGGAAGCCGATGCGCGCAGGCAGCGTTACCTGAAGACGAGACTGCAGTTGGCTCACCTGCCGTATGTGAAGACCTTCGATCAGTTCGACTTTGGTTTCCAGCCCTCGATCGACGAGCGGCAGATCCGCGAACTGCGCACGCTGCGGTTCGTGCATGAAGCTTCCAACGTAATTTTACTGGGGCCGCCCGGTGTGGGAAAAACGCATCTTGCTGTTGCTCTGGCGGAAACGGCGATTCAGTCCGGGCAGGCCGCCTACTTCATGACCGCGCACGACCTGGTTACCGATCTCGGCCGCGCTTACCGTGAAGGCAGACTCGACCGTCGGCTGCGCATCTACCTTGCTCCGAAGGTTCTTGTCATCGACGAGATGGGATATCTGCCGCTGGACGATCTCGGCGCAACGATCTTCTTTCAGCTGGTCAGCGCCCGCTATGAACGAGGCAGCATAATTCTCACCTCGAACAAAAGCTACTGCGAATGGGGTTCCGTCTTCGGCGACCCGATCATCGCGACAGCGATCCTCGATCGCCTGCTGCATCATTCGAGCACAGTGAATATTCGCGGCGAGAGCTACAGGCTCAAAGAGCGCCGCAAGGCAGGGCTGATTCCGTTGCCGGAACAGCAACAACCCGAGTCCCCGGCTGCCGCCCTGAACGGACGCGGGAAACGGAACCATTCGTTATGAGTTTTTTGAGGCATGGGCAAATCTATCAATCCGATGTCGTTTCAGCCTGGAGGCGAAGCGGTTTTCGGCTCCGCCCCCGGCCCCATCGTCTTGATGAGTTTGCGGCCAGCTATTCCTCGGCGGGTTGCACTCCTGCATTGCCCGCCTCCGCTTCACCAGCCGGTTCCATTCTCAACCAGCCGGCTGAATCTGTAAACCATCAGCTCCGGAGGGTGGGGGAATTTTCGACCGGTACAATGGGGAATTTTCAACCGGTATTGACACAAGCTGATATACAGCACGATCCGGGCCGCCCGGGGAGCGATCCCGGGCCGCGCTCCTGCGCCCACGCGAGAAACTGCCGGACGGCGTGCAGGTAGGCGCGCCGGGTGTCACGCCATTCGTTTAGTTGTGGGTGATCAGCACTCTCTCATCGCGGGATCTCCTGCGCGGCCAAGCGCAAAATAACTTCCGATAATCACTTGCAAGCTGTTTCTGCAGCGAGCCGAGTGAATTACCTCTGGTGGTGCTAGTTCTTACTTGTGTACGGGAGCCGAAATGTGCACGGGAGCCGAAACGTGCGCAGACGCGGGCCGCGGAACCGTGTAAATCGGAGCGCCAGTTGTGTATCTTCCCACAGTCCTCGCTGAGTGAGTCGCCTCCCGGGTGGGCGCCACCGTCCGAATTGGCTCTGACGTCTCAAGCTTAACCGGAACTAGAGGGTGCATATAAGCCGACGCTGGTACAGGCGCGATCGCTTGTTCCAATAGCGGAGCGGGAGGGGGCATAAGCCGAGCGGGAGGAGGCATATAGGCCTCCTGAATGTGAATTGGCTCAAACCTTGGCACCGTCACCGGAGGTGGAATGTAAGGTGTGTAATTTAGCAGGGCTGTCGGATATGTGGTGTATGTTGGTGCGGCGGGGAGGTTGGCGGCGGCCGTGAACGGAGTTATCTGACGAGTCGATGTCTGAACGGGGGACTGGGGCGTTCGTTTAAGGGTTGATTGTGCGCGGGCAATCGATTGGGCTGTTGATGCGGCGGGGAGGTTGGCGGCGGCCGTGACCGGAGCTATCTGACGAGTCGATGTCTGAACGGGGGACTGGGGCATTCGTTTAAGAGTTGATTGTGCGTGGGCAATCGATTGGGCTGTTGGTGCGGCGAGGAGGTTGGCGGCCGGGACTGGAGGTATCTGACGAGTCGCTGTCTGAACAGCAGGCTGTGCCGCTTGCCTCAGGGACGATGACGTTGCCGAGCTGATTGACGCCGGGGTTTTGCTAGCGGAGGTGGCTGTTGTTATCGGATTTGCGCTTGACACCTGATTGCTTAACTTCAGAGTTGTCGATTGCGGAGCCTTGATGTGGGTCGCGTCCTGTTGGGAGGAGCCTTTGCTGGGGGTCAGAGGCGCTGATTTTGTAGTGGATGCGTCAAGTTGGGCCTGCGCCTTGTTTTCACAGCTCGACTCAGTGTTAATAAGCTGCAACATCTGATTGAAGCCCGCGAACACTGAGCTTAACCAAGATGGCGAAGATTCAAGTGCGTTAAGAGCCGCATTATAGGCAGATTTACACGCAGCCACAGCTGCGTTGTGAGTGGCGATGGCAGAGGGCGAGGGGCCGTTGTTGTTTGACGTCGCTGTTGGCGTCGAGGAGAGCCTCAGAGGCGCAACTGTTCCGGGAACCGTCGAGGCTTGCACGCCACCGACAGGGATTTGCAGCTGCTGCTGATTCGGCTTAGCCATACTCTGGGATTGAATAAACGTAATACTCTGAGCCAGCTGGCTGATAAGTGTGCTTATCTGGGCTGGGGTGAGTGACTCCAGGTCATCCGGAAATAGAGATGCCCAAGATGTCCTATCATCAATGTCTGAATCTGAGGGGGGCGAATCAGGGTGTGCAAGCCGATATACTTTGTCGTCTGCGATTACTGAATTCAGCGCAGTCACAACCTCTGAAAGATTTCGTTCGGCGACCGAGGCATCCTCGCGGTTGGCGAATATTTCGCCAAGGATGACGGATGACTCTGTCAGCCCCACAATTGACTGCAAAGCTTCGGCCGCTTTAGGCTGCGTAGCTACTAACACAGACGTGAGTAATTCAATAGTTTGATCTCCAAACGCGACGGCGGCTCCTCGCAGATCATTCGTCTTGAGTGCTTTCAAACTGTCTACAATCACATCCACTTGATTCGCGATCTCAATCTTCTCGTTAATCGCGCCGGCCTGCTCGCTTGCCGCTGCCCCGACGCCACTCACGTCGGTGCTGAGGGCCACTTTCTCGCTAATTTCAGCCTTCATGTCGGCATATTCTTTGTCGAATTCAGCTTTCGATGCCTTATATTCGGCCTCGTCCGGGGAATCTGTGGGTGACTTGCGCGCCTAACCGGTTCGCGTTTGACGGCAGCGGCTGACAATTGGCTTGACAGCCAAAAGAGTTTCTTCTATTCTGTAGTTGAAATGCGAACGACGCAATCGTTAGGGGAATTCGAGCAGGTCGTCCTGTTGGCAATTCTGCGTTTGGGCGACAACGCCTACGGCGTGACGATTACTGCAGAGATTAGCGCATGTACCCAGCGTGAGCCAGCTCCGGGAGCGCTTTATACCACTCTGGACCGCCTGGAGGACAAGGGGTTGGTTTCATCGCGACTGGGCGATCCAACTCCGCAGCGCGGGGGACGGGCGAAGCGATACTTTATACTCAACGCCAAAGGTTTAGCGGCGATCACGCGGGCGCAACAATCGTATCGGCGCTTATTGGAGGGTTGCGAACTCCCGGGGTTTACCCATGCGTAGCGGTCACATTGCAGAGTGGATTCTTTCTCTGGTCACCACTCGTGATCGCGCAGCCTCCACTGTCGGAGATCTGGCCGAACAGGCGGCGACTCGGGGCGCGGTCAGGTTTTGGTCCAGTGTCTTACAAATCGCGGCCTCGCGCCTTTGGCGTGACGTTGCGGAGCACCCAGTGCGTGTCACAGGCCTGGCACTCTTTGGAATAGCCGTTTACATTGCCATCGACTTGCTCTTTGCCGGCTTGGACGGAGTGTGGTTTTTCATCGCGGCGCTGAGGAGCGGAAGCCACTTTCAGGTGCACTCTTTGGACTGGAAAATCTGGTTCGGCGCGCCGGTGTTGGTTAGCTCGCTGATGATCGGTCGAATGCTGGCTCGGTGGGCCCCCGGAAGCGAACTGGCTGGAGGCGTCGTGTATGTGGTCTTCGTCTCGACCTACAATCTGGTCCCGATGCTCGGTGATAACGGTGGCGTTACCGCCTTGCTGTGCATTCTCATCGTTCCGGCCGGAGTAGCGTGGGGCCGATACCGCAGGCTTGGCGCAACGCGACCAGGGTTGCCGGCAGATCGAATGTAGGCCCGGAGCTCGACTGGGCTTACCATCCCGCTATCTCCCATTTTGCTTCTTTGCTCCGCTGCTAAGGTCTTCTCTGATGTTGCATCCGCGCCATGGAACTGATTACGGTTTTGCACCGCTGCCATCACTTCCGCGGCTTCGTCTACCAGAACGCCCGCTTCAGTGCCGATCACAAGAGCATCGAGATCGGCATGCGTCCCCGAAAGGGTTCGATGGCCGTTTGTTCGCGTTGCCACGAACCGGCGCCAGGTTATGATCAACTCGCCGAAAGGCGCTACGAATTCATCCCCTTCTGGGGATTTCTGGTCTTTCTGCTCTATTCGATGCGACGGGTCGATTGCGGTCGCTGCAGAGCCGTGGTCGTCGAGGAGGTTCCCTGGGGTAACGGCAAGCATCAGTTGACCAATGCCTACATGCTGTTTCTGGCCCGTTGGGCGCGCCGACTCTCGTGGAAAGAGACGGCCGAGGCGTTCCGCTCCTCGTGGGACAAGGTCTTCCATGCCGTGGAACATGTCGTCGCCTTCGGATTGGAACACCGCGAATTCGGTCAAATCGACGCCATCGGTGTGGATGAAATCCAATACGCCAAAGGCGTTGTCAACCCGTCTGAATCTGTGAAGCTCACCCGGCAGCGCGCCACGAGGAGATTATAGCGCGCATGTTCGCTGTTTCTTCGCCTCATCGAGCGTGACGTTGCAAAATGTCAATGTGGAGCCGGTCGCATGGAGTGGGGGGGAGCGTGTCACCATTATTCCGGCGGATTCGCCAATCGCTAAACAGAATGCCGAACCGAGCAGGCGTCGTTACGTATAGCTTCCTGGCGTGCAATAGCGTGCAATGGTCTACGGTGAAGCTGGGAAATGTGGCAAATGTGGCATCGTAGAATCAGCAAGTTACGGATTCATTTAGCCCCACGCGTGTTCGAATCCCACCCTCACCGCCGTCGCGCCGGATGGGAACGACAATAGCGCTTTGCTCCGCCAAGCATACAGTCGAGGGGCGGAAAATACACACAAGCAATAGTACTGACAATGGTAGTTTTCGGCGGTACTTGCGCGACCGTCGTCCCTATAAGCCCGACAACATTTCGACCGCAGCGTTCATTTGCGAATCGACACCGTAAGCCAACAGTTCCGGATCGGCCGCGATCAACACGTCTGGCTCAACGCCGGATCCCTCAAGGCACAATCCTTGCCATGTCATCCAGCCGAAAATAGGAAGCCGCAACCAGTAATCTTCCACAAGTTTGAAGTTGGCGGCGCCAAGAACGTTCCCCGCCGTCTTCACTCCGACCAGCGTTGCCAGCCGGTTCTCCTTCGCGAAGCTGGCGACCATCTCTCCGGCGCTGTTGGTCCATTCGTTAATCAACACCACGATTCTTCCCTGAAAGCTCTGTCGCCCTAAACCCTGGGTCAGCAGTACAACGGACTTATCGCGAAAAGCAAAACTCGCCAGCGTCAGCAACAACGCGGGCTTCGACCTGGGCATCGGTACCCGTGGCAGCTTTTCCTTGTCATACCCTCTTCTTACGCTCTGCGGTGTGACGCTGTATCCGATCGGTCTCTTATCCGGGCACAGATAACTGGCGAGGATCGAAAAGCCAAGACTGCCCCCGATGTTGCCACGCAGATCAATTATCAGGCCATCCACGTGCTGACGATTCAAATCGGCGATCGCCGAAGCAAGCACCGCGCCGAAACGCATACCCGCCGAACCGGAGAAATAGGGGATTCGCAACAGGCCGATTCGTTCGTGCAGCACACTGTGGCTGACCGGTTTCGGTTCAAGAATGGGAGGCCGCTGCTTTGTTCCCTTTCGGAAGGGCACCTGTAACGAAACCTCCCGGGAGCTGCCATTGCCGTTTTCGGATAGCAACACCCGGTACGTCTTGCCCGTGGGGAGCTCTGGTAACTCCGGGGGAAGGGGCGGCACCCCGTCGATAGCCAGCAGCGTCTGGCCTGGTCTGATCCCGGCTTTATCCGCCGGCCCCTCGGGAAACACATCGAGAAACATCCACCGCTCGTTTCCATTTGAGCCAATGCTCTTCAACGTCGCATTAATCGTATGTTGCGGCAGAAACCGCGAGTTGAAGCCGTGATAGAACGCGGTATGACTGCTCTTCAGATACTTCAGCCTGGCCCGCACTCCGTTTTCAAAATCCTCGACAGAACCGGTGGACAGACCAGCCGCGGCACTTTCCAATTCGCGCACCCACTCATCGAGATCGACGCCTCCCAGGTTTACGTAGTTCTTCCGGACGCGCCGATCAATTTCCCTGATGATTTCCTTCCGAGCCTTCGGACTGAGCGCCGTCGTGATCATTTTGTCTTTTGTCATGGAATATCGTTGCTGTTTTCGGAACACCTTCGAACGTAAAGGCCGCCCAGTAGTAGGGTGCTGCTTTCGGTCCGAACTTGGTCAGGAAGTCGCGTTTCGCATCCGCAAGCGATGCAGCGGCTGATTCGCCTGCGGCAAGATGCGAATAAAACTGTTTGAGTAACGCGAGCGAAGAATTGTCGTCAGTCGCCCAGAGGGTCGATATGACGTTCTGCGCGCCGGCGATGAGAAACGATCGCGCAAGTGTGGCCACGCCTTCCTGCCCCTCGATCGGACCAACGGCCGTATCGCATGCCGAGAGCACTACGAGATTAGTCTTGAGACGCATTTGAGCTATCTCGGGCGCCTGGAGTAATCCATCCTCTCCCGCCCCGGGATCAGCGAGAAGTATCAGGGCGGCGCGGTCCGGCCGTGTCACATCCACCACACTGTGGACCGCCAGATGGATCACCCGATACCGCTCGCTGACGGCTTTCTTTACTGCGGATTCGGTAGCTGACGAACCGAGTAAGACATCGCTGTCCCGTTCCGCGGCTCCTGCGGCGGCCGTCACCGCTTCCTCGCGTGAGTTCTGCAGGTTTGCAAGTTCGGTTTCTCCGAATCCTTGACTCGCAATAACATTTTTGAAATACGAAGACTGTTGTTCATATGGCACGCCTCCAATTGCGAGGACCTTCTTTTCCTGACCGGATTCATTCGATTCTTTTGCGAGCAGATAAAAGCTCCCTGCGGAGGGCAAGTACGAAATGACTGTTCGTGCTCCGAGGTAGCCGCCGGAAGGCTCCCGAAGAGAATCGAAGGACAGCCGGTTCAGGAATCCATCGCGAACGATCATGAAGTAGCTCGTCTGCGCGGCTTCGCGGACAGGCTGAATTAAGGCGGAGTACAGGTCGCGCCCTCCTGCCTCATCTACGCGCTTGTCCGCCACCGCCTTCAGGTACGAAGAGACGAGTGACTCGATTTGTTGCCTTCCCTTCAATTGAACGATCCTGATTCCGTCACGGCGAATGACGAGGCACCAGGAATTCGGGTCCGCCAGAATGTATTCGAGGATGGTTGCGTTCGGATTCAACGTTTCCTGAACGTCCCGAAGGGGAACATGAGTGTAGCTTCGGGACTTGAGGATATTCACGTCAGGCGTGACCCATCTTGCCTGCTCTAACAAAAACAGTTGATCCCGAATTTTCTCGATATTCGCGGTCGAGCCCGCCGCCATCATCCTGAGCCGCAAATGCGACATGGCCTCTTCGTCGTCCCGAGCCTTCACCGGCGCAGTCGAGCCACCCAAAAGCAGATCAGACATCACCCGGCCGCGCACCTGCTCAACCACGGCATAGGCCTTCGCCGGATTGTTCAGATGCTTTGCGATTAGGTCGAAATGCCCGACATAGAGTTCACTCACCGATTTGATCCAGGCCGTCTTGTCCAGAACGGCCGAATCATTCCCGATGCTTGCGTCAATGAACGCTGCGGCACGATCATATGTTCGGTCGGCTTCCACAAACCTGCCCTCGCGCTCCTGGATTTCGGCGAGGATGCGCAGACGTTCCGGCAGAGTGTACAGTTCACCGCTTTTCTGGGCTGCACGAGTTGCGCTGACAAGAAGTGCCTCCGCATTCGAAAGATCACCGCGCGAACGGTATATGTCCGCCAGCGAGATTCTCAATTCAGTCGCCAAGCGCGTATAGGAGCCCTTTTCGCCGATTTGTATAGCCCTGAACAAGTTGGCAATCGCCTCGTTCATGTTGTTTGAGGCAAGATTGATCTCCGCCAACGTTCCGAGCGCGTTTGCCTCATAAATCGGCGCAGTCCGCTTGCGGGCGCTGTCAACTGTCCACTCCACCATCCTCTTCGCCTCCGCTACGTGCCCGGTCGTCGCGAGAGCTTCAGCTTTGGCCAGATAGGGCATGAACGGGAAAGGCGCTCCAGTTGTGGCCTCCGACAGGCTGATGGCTTTATCGAGGTAAGGAATGGCTTCACTATTCATCCGGGATTCGTTTAGGCCAATGCCAATCGCGTACAGATATTTCACCTGGTCACCCACGTCGTGAGCCTGGGCGGCAGCCAGCAGGGCGCCGGCAATGTTCTTACGGGCTGTCGCATGATCGCCTTCGTAGAAGGCGACCATGCCGAGTCCTGCCGAGGCACGATAGCGCCATCTGGGATCCGCTGACCCGGCAGCCAGTTGGGTGACCTGCTCCCAATCCTCTCGCATTGCAGTCGCCGCCATCTCGGCGTCGATGTCTCCTTTGATCGCGAGGCAAAACAACCGGAGGTCATGGTTTGCCATCATGAGCGGGTCCGAATTCAAACGGTCCTGAAGCTGGGTCGAGGTCAGTGCTAAATTGCGTCGCTGAATTGTGGACCGAATCACGCCGAGTTCGGCGTACGCGAGCCCCTCGGCGTCGCCGTTCTTTCGGAAGACAACAGCGGCCCGCGCGAACTCGGGTTCGGCGTCGGTCCAATTGTTGAGATCCGCGAGTTCCAAAGCGTGGTGAAGAAGGGGCGACATACGACCCGTTTCGGCGGCGCGTGCGTGAAAAACAGTTAGAACACCAGTGGCCGCCCAAAGCGCAAATTTTTGAAGTGTGAAGTTGTTCACTTGAGTTCTCTGAAGAAACATCCAAAACTACCGGGGCCGGGCAAACAGCGCTGAATGCTGGGAAACCCTCCTACATACCAAGAAGGCTTTTCCTAAAAAAATCCGACACGCTTCTTTCAGCTAACCGTGCAATCCCTCACGTTTGGTTTGCGTGTCGTCCTGCTTTCGGGTCTCTCAGCGCCGCAGGCGCGCCTGTGGTTTCAGAAGTTTTCCACACAACCGCGCAGCCGACTACAGGTCTCCTTCAGGAAAGCTATAGGAGTCAATAAGGAGGCGCGCCCCAAAACCGTCGTGCCCCGCCCCAATTTGGTCGTGGAACTTGGAAAGGACAGTCTTTATTGAATCGCGGGATCGCGGACCGCCCCAAAAGGGTCGAGGATTATTCCAACGATTAACAGATTCTTGAACAGCCCGGGACAAGGGCGAACGGCGCAAGAAGATTCTTTGTCGGTTTTTTCTCAAAAAAGCCTTCTTCGTATTTGAGGAGAAATCTTGATGCAATTCGACCGGGAGATGCGAGTTTCAGCGGAGAGAGCCAGTGTCCAGCGTCTTTTAGGGCCTGCGGATGTCGCCAGGTGGCTTGGCGTGTCGTCAGGCTGGGTGCGAGACCACGCCACCCGTAAGGAGCCACGCCTCAAGGCTGTGAAAGTCGGCAAGCTGCTTCGGTTTCGGCCGGAAGATGTTGAGGACTTCCTCCGGATTTGCACGGAGAGCTTTACGCACTGAAATGCCACGGGAAAGGTACCAACAGGGCTGTGTCGTGGAAACAGGGAGCAAGCGGAAAGTTTGGCGCATTCACGCGATGAACGGGGCGCGGGACAAAGCCCGACTCAGCGAGATTGCCGATTTGGCGGTGAATTTGAGGTGCCGCAATGCGGAGTAATGGAAACGGCGCTCAAGCAGCGCGATCCAAAGAGGTTCCGCGTTCGCCAGCCTTGTTGTCTAATAGTGGCATCGGTAAGCGGCTCCTGACTGTCTTGGAGGCTGCCGGCTACCTGGGCTTGCAGGTCGATACCGTTTACAAGAAAGCCCGTTTCCGGGAGCTTCCCAGCGTGAAGGTGGGGCGAGCGTTGCGATTCGACGTGAAGGCGCTTGAGCGCTTTGTTGAACAGCACACAATCGAAACCATCGACTGAAGGAGAATCGCAGGGATGTCAATTCACAGAATCGAGAAAGGGAAGTATCGAATCCGTTGGCGGGAAGGAGGAAGGAACAAGAGCGCGGTCATTTACGGGTGCCATGAACTAGCCAAAAAGATCGAGAACAAAAAGAAATCGATCCGGGATGAAAACAGGCACCTCGACATCAAGCGGGACGTCAACTTTAAGATGTCGGCATTGATTGACTGGTACTGGGAGCATTATGGCAGCAAAAAGAAATCTCAGGACCGGGAGAAAAGTGTGCTGGAGAGAATCCGGACCGAAATGGGTACATTGTTCGTCAGAGAGGTCGACGGGGTCGCGGTGGACCGCTGGTATCAGGGCCTCACGGCGGCGAACAGACTGTCTGCCGGAACGGCGATTCGTCACTTTAACGTCATGCATCACATGATGGAAAAGGCGAGCACCATCTGGGCTCGGGAAACCGGCATTGACCGAAATCCCGCGGACGCGGTGGAGGTTCGTCGGCCCAATGACCAGAGGGAGCGCTATTTGGAGGTGGAGGAGATTTTCCGTTTAAGATCGGCGCTCGACTCAAAAATGTACCGGCAGGGTGGGAAGGGAATCAACGAGACGTTTTTCAAGTTGAGGCTCATAGTTCTGATCGCCTTGACCACGGGAATGCGGATCGCCGAGATTTTCGGCCTTAACTGGAGCGACGTGCAGTACAAGGAGGGGCTGCTCGCGGTTCGGACAAAGCTGAAAGGCGGCAAAATGAGGTACGTGCCGATGGCGTCGGAGCTGGCCGATGAACTCAGGCGATTCCCGGCGATTGTCGGACAAGATCGCATTTTCCCGCCCGAGCCAGGCGCGATACGAGAACGGCAGCGAGTGGACAGGAGCTTCGAGACGGTTCTGGAACTGGCCGAGATCGAGGATTTCAGGTTTCACGACCTTCGCCACACATTCGCGAGCTGGTACATGATGAACGGCGGTGATCTGTATGAACTCGCCAAGATACTGGGGCACTCCAACATCAAAATGACAGAACGCTACGCCAAGCTGGGCAAAAAGCATATTGCCCGGACGGGCAGCACCGCGCGAGAGATGTGGAGAATGATGGAACCCAAAAGGCGGGAACAAATTGAGGGAGCGGTCTGAATGTTCCCCTATTGTTCCCGGAACTGAAACCCAATGTTTCTGGTTGCCGCTAAGTCTTTTGTTTTGTGGTGGCCAGGGACGGAATCGAACCGCCGACGCCAGCCTTTTCAGGGCTGCGCTCTACCAGCTGAGCTACCTGGCCAAATGGGGAAAGCTTCCTTGCAGGAAACCTTAATCATATCAGGCGGCTTACATCCCGGTTACGGGACGAGCCGCCACTACGCCGGTTGCAGCCGCTCCAACTCTTCCGCCGTGGCTTTTTCGACGTCCGCGTGCAGGCTGTTCCCATGCGCATCCATCGTCACGATCGCCGGGAAATTGTCGACGCGCAGATGCCACATCGCCTCCGGCACACCGAAATCGAGCAGATTGACATCAAGCACATCCCGCACGGTGCGCGCATAATACTGGGCAGCGCCTCCGATCGCGTTCAGGTAAACTGCCCCGAACTCCTTGAGCGCCGCCGACGTTTTCGCACCCATACCACCCTTGCCGATCACCGCCCGTACCCCGTACCGTCTAATGACATCCGCCTGGTACGGCTCTTCGCGGATGCTAGTCGTCGGTCCGGCCGCCTTCACCGACCACTTGCCCTCCGTCTGCATCATCACCGGACCGCAGTGGTACAGCACCGCGCCGTTCAAGTCGACCGGCGGCGGATTTTTCATCAGATGCGCATGCACCGCGTCCCGCCCGGTATACATTTCACCCCGGACCAGCACCACGTCGCCGACCTTCAGCGAACGAACTGCCTCCTCGCTGAGTGGCGCCGTCAGAACAATCTCACGGCCGGTCAGCGGGAAGCCCTCACTCGCAGTCATACGCTCAACCACCCGCGACGGATCCCGATAAAGCCACTGCGTGATCGCCCCGTTCTCCGTATCCAGCCGCACGCCAAGACGCCGAAACGCCCAGCAGTTATATGCCACCGATACGAAAAAGCTGGCCGGCAACCGGTTCGCTGCCGCGACCTTGCAGCCGATCAGCGAAACGTTCCCGCCGAAGCCCATCGCCCCGACGCCCAGTTCGTTCGCTTCTTTCATGACGCGCGCTTCCAGATCTGCCAGCACGGGTTCGGGATTCACATCGTCCAGCGTCCGGAAAAGCTGTTCCTTCGCGACGTCATAACCGTGCGCGCGGTCGCTGCCGATGCAAACGCCGATCGCGCCTGGCGCGCAACCCTGCCCCTGCGCCTGCCAGACAGCGTGCAGCAGGCATTTGCGAACGCCTTCCAGTGTGCGGTCAGCCCGCCCCAGACGCTCCAGCGTCGCGGGCAGCGAATACTGAATGTTCTTGTTTTCGCAGCCGCCGCCCTTCAGGATCAGCTTCACCTCGATCTCGTCCTGCTCCCATTGCTCGAAATGAATGACAGGCGTTTCCGGGCCGAGGTTATCGCCGCTGTTTTTCCCGGTGAGCGAATCGACTGAGTTCGGACGCAGCTTGCCCAACCGCGTCGCTTCCGCGACCGCCGCGCGAATCGCCCTCCGGATCGCGATTTGATTGACGCCGACCGGCGTGTGTACGTAGAACGTCGGCATGCCGGTGTCCTGGCAGATCGCGCCGGAATCGTCGGCGGCCATATCGATGTTCGAAAAAATAATGTTGAGCGCCTGCGAGGCCTGCGTATCGGGCTTCTCCGCAAGACCGGTTGCGGCCATGGCTGCGCGTACGTCGGGGGGCAGATTCGTCGAGGTCTGAGTAATCAGCTCGACGAGGCTGTTCTGTAGGAATTGCATGGGGAAACCATTATTGTAGCGATATTATCGGCATATGCTCGTCCGCACGCTCATGACGGCTGAACAGTTTGACGCGCTGCCCCAAAGCGAAAGCCGCACGTGGGAACTCTCTACCGATCTGAGCGTTCCCTCACGCTCCATCCGGGCCTTCCAGGTCGCCCGTGGTATCGTCACCGGATTTATGCGCCCGGTCAATATACGGGTTACGAGGCAAAGACTCTGCCTGGTATCCGGGAAGCGGTTGAAGCGGGAAAAGCGAATGAAGCGGAACAGCAGGCCACGCAGGTGATCCAGGTACTTCGCAAATTGAACGATGAGATCGCGGAAGCCGCCAGACTGACAGGGGAACTATGATCGCTACTCCGTGGGGAGAAATCGAAGTTGCCGATGCGCACGTTCACTTCTTTTCGCCGCCATTTTTCCAGTCGCTGGCCGAACAGAAGAACAGGTCTGATGTAGGCTCTTTGCTGGGCTGGGAAGTCCCCGAAACGGCCGAATATCTGGCCGACCGGTGGGTCGTGGAAATGAATCACAACGGCGTTGACAAGGCCGTTATTGTCGGGAGTATACCCGGCGACATCGAGTCGGTTGGTGTTGCGGTAGAACGGCACCCCGAGCGTTTCCATTCGGTGGTGATGATCAATCCGTTGCTCCCCGGCGCCGACATTCGGTGCGCGACGGCCCTGGCGATCGGCGCGATCGACGGAATCTTTCTCTTTCCGGCAATGCATCAGTACTCGATGCACGATCATCATGTTCATTCGCTTCTCGCCACGGTAGCTGGCCAGTCGTCCGGCGTGGTTTACGTGCACTGCGGAATGCTGAGCGTGGGCTTCCGAAAGAAACTGGGGCTGCCGTCGCCGTTCGACATTCGCTACTCGAACCCGATCGACGTTCAAGCCCTGGCCCTTTCATTTCCGCACGTTCCTTTTATCATTCCTCACTTCGGCGCCGGGTATCTCCGTGAGGCGTTGATGCTGGCCGATATGTGCCCCAATGTCTACTTCGACACATCAAGTTCCAATCGCTGGATACATTGCGAACCTTCCGGTATCGATCTTCGCGGAGTGTTCCGAAGGTCGCTCGAAGTACTCGGCCCGAAGCGCCTGCTTTTCGGATCGGATTCTTCCTGGTTCCCGCGCGGTTGGGTGAGGGAAGTATTCGATGCCCAGGTGGCCGCGCTTTCCGCCGCCGGTGCCGACGACGAAACGGCTCATGGCATTTTTGGGGACAACCTGCGCGCTTTGTTCGGAAAATAGCGAGAAAAGTCGAAGGACGGAGCACTAACGCCAGAGAAGACGAGCAGTAATTGAAATCCCCCTTCTCCTGGCGTGGGCTCCGTTTGCGTGTTCCCGCCGGCCGTCAGGCGCAACGGCTCTCGTTTCCAGTTTCCGGCCCGGTACGGATCGCCCTGCTCGAACCGGGATTTTGGGCCGAGGGGAATGTCCGGGAGTTCGCCCCCGAAGATCTCGTTGCGCTCCGCTCATATGCGCCGGAAGCGTTGGTCGCGCCGCTCGATGTTGTTTTGTCTCTGGCAGACCAGAAAAACCGAGGCCTGGTCGATCTGGGTAGCCTGAATGCCGCCGTCGTCGTGCTGACGTCATTAAACGATTCGCCGCTGACCGACGATCACCGCGATCTGCTGTGGCAGGCGTTCGGCGTCCCGGTGTTCGAGCAGCTGCGGGGATGGGACGGGGTGGTTATGGCGAGAGAGTGCGAGGTACATGACGGCCTCCACCTCGACCTGAACAACGATGGATCCGCTGCGGGCGTGGATCTACCCGAGCAGATCGTATCTGAGCGCTGTGAATGCGGTCTCGAGACTCCGAGACTGAAGAGCCTTGCGCCGGTCTACTCGGCGATGCTCGGAACTCCGGAAAGCCCGGGCGTGGGCGTAACATACCGCCGGTAGACATACTCGGCTCCGTAGATCGCGCAGCCGGCCAGCACCGCGGCAACGGCATTCACCACCAGCACACCGATGGCGGTTACGAGGAACGCGGCCGCATCGGCGTACCGCATCTTGTGAAGCCGTCGCCAGGCGCTTACGTCGAGGAGGCATAGCCCCATCCATGCGGTTACGCCGGCCAGCGCTGCCAGAGGGATGTGTGCCAGCGCGCCCGAGCCGAGCCGTACGAGCGCGAAAAGGAACGCCGCATGGATCAGATTGGAAACTCTGGTTGTTCCGCCACAGCGAACGTTCGCAACACTTCGAGCCGGAATGCCGACGCTCATGGGCGCGCCGAAGATTCCGGCGCCGAGGTTCGCGATGGCATAAGCACCCAGTTCGGCGTCAGCGTCCGTTCTCTTCAGCTGTTTGTGTTTGCCGCGGAAATGTTCCACTGCCCTTGACGTCAGTAACAGGTTGATCGAAGCGACGAAGGCCAGCATCAATCCGCTGGGAACTACTTTCAATACATCTTCCGGCATCCATCGGAAGCCGGCGAACGGGGGAATCGTAAGGTGCAGAGTGCCGACTTCGGGCTCGTGGATGTGAAATCCCCAGGCGATAAGGCCGGAGAGCGCCACGCCAATCAATGGCGCAGGCAATCTTTGAGACCAGCGCATGGTAATCGCGGCCGCGAGCATCACGCTACCGCTGAGCACCACAGGCGCCCATCGCAATGACGCAACCTCGCCGAGAATTGTGCCGAGCTGCGCGAGGTAATTCTCGCCGTGAGTGGCGCCGACACCCAAAACTACGCTGAGCTGCGAAATAACCATGATTCCGCCGATGCCGACGGAGAATCCGGTAACTACAGTAGGAGGGACTTTCGATGCGTATCTGCCGAGGCGAAGCACACAGAACGCCATCATCAGGACGGAGGCGACGATCGAAACCTTCGCCGCGCCGCCAATTCCGCCTGTTCTTACCGCTTCCGCAATGAAAGGAACCGTGGCGCTTGCGGTGCCGCCGATGAGGACAGGATTTCGCCCGAGGAGGGCAGTGATGGGTGCCGTTACGATCGACGTAACGACGCCCAGGATAGGTGGAAGGCCCATCAAGGCCGCCATGGATAAACCATAGGGCAGCGCAATCAGGGCCGCGATCAGGCCTCCCGCGCAATCACCGAAAAACCGCTCCCAACTGTATTTACCGGTTGCGCGGATCATGGTCCACTCTTCGGACTTAAGTTCTTAAGCGGACATGACTTTGACGAAGGCGGTATTGAACTTGTTCATCTCCTCTTTCGTCCCTACAGTGACACGTACGTAAGTCGGCCAGGCCGACCACACACGACCGATGTAGATCTTTTCCTTCCTCATTGCCATGACCACTTCGTTGCCCGGCCGCTTCGTATCGACCATGAAGCAGTTTGAGACTGACGGCACATAGTGGAAGTTATTCTTCGCAAGGAACGCAAGGGTATCGTTCCTGACGTCGCCGATGATCTTCCGTCGTTCGGGCACGAGATTTTTCTGCTCAAGACTCGCGCTCGCCGCAGCCATTCCGGTGATCGGCAGCATTCCGGCGCTGAATCCGGCGAGTTTTTCGATAAGATCCGGACGCGCGATTGCGGCGCCGGCGCGAAGCCCGGCCATGCCGTAAATCTTGGAGAAGGTTCGAAGCACAACGACGTCTTTATCCTTCGCCACCAGATCCGTGTTGAAAGGCGCGCCCGCGATGTGCGTGTATGCTTCGTCGATCATAACGACCGAACCGGCCGGCTTGTTCGCGACAAGCCACTCGATGTCCGACTTCGATGTCAGCGTTCCGGTCGGATTGTTGGGATTGCAAACATAGAACAACCCTGCGTTCGGTGCGGCTGCCACCATGGCTTTGACGTCATGGGCATATTCTTTCGTGAGTGGAACCTTTACGACCTTTGAACCAATGAATTTCGCAGCCCGTTCGCCTGCTTCGTAGCCCGGATCCGCCATCACGAGCGGCTTGTCCGGCGTCGTGAATGCCAGCACCGATTGGTGCAGAGGCGCGCTGGATCCGGGGTAAATCCGGACGTAATCGAGCTTGACACCTTCCTGATCGGCGAGAATCTGCTGAACTTTATCGGTTTCGCCGTACATATAACGGCCGCCGTTCGACGCCACCTTATGAAGAGCTTCCAGCGCTTCCTTGCAGGGACCGAGCGGGTTTTCGTTGGCGTTGATCATTACGGCATCGGCAGGTACGTCGCTCACTTTTGAAAGCTGCGCCATCGCCGATTCGTTGTAAAAGGGGAGAGTCGAGCCGGCGGCAAGCACGGTTGCAAGCCGTCCAAAGGATCGACGCGAAAAACCACGTTTCAAAAATTCTTTCTGTTCCTGTGCGGTAAGTGTCACCATGGTCTCCTTGTTCAAAGGCGGACATAAAGACGCTGGACGTGCCGACCACGGAGTGATGGCAAGTGGCGAATTAACTGGGAAAGTGGACTGGACTTGTCTCCGACAGGGAGAGGTGGGGGCTTGTCGGGGCCGGTGGGCTGCTGATTCGGCGAACGGAATTACTTACTTTTCCATTACAGAATAAAACAGCCGTGCCGAAACCAAGTTACCGCAGCAAAATCGGGAAGTCAACGCGGAAAGGCGTTGTGTAGTGGCTCAGTTTGAAGGTTAAACCGGCTTAATTGTTTACCTTTGTGGATTCGACTCCGAAGGCTGTAAATCAGAACCGATTCAACGGTGGTGAGTACATTTAATCGGCCCGCCACCATTGAATCAATTTTCTTGCCGTGCCGTGCAACTGCTCACAGTGGGGAAATCTTACGACCCGCGAACAATGCCCAAGGCCGGGAGGGTCATTGCGGAAGGCCTTTGTACTGCATATTGCCGTGTGAGAAACGAATCCGACAAGCTGGCGTCGGTTGGGCATAGAACCTCCATCGAGAAGATTCGAGGATTCTTTCATTTGTGATGCATCGCCCGAGCGCGAGCGGCTGGCAGTACCGTAATCATTGCCGAGCAATACCAAATTATGAAAATATTTGCTTGATCATCATGATTCACCACTCCGTTGTGTTCTTTTGGGGCGCCTGCCTGCTCGCCCAGACGCCTGGCACCATCCAGACAATAGCCGGGACGGGATCCGCCACATTTGGCGGTGATGGGGGACCGGCAAAGCTTGCCTCCCTCAACGTAGAGGTGGATGTTTCAGCCGATCGGGCTGGCAATCTTTTTATCGCCGATCAGAACAACAACAGGATTCGCAAGATCGCCCCCGACGGCACGATTTCCACGGTGGCCGGGAACGGCACTCAAGGATTTGCAGGCGATGGCGGTCCCGCGGTCAACGCCGAACTCAATCTTCCCACCGGTGTATTTGCGGATAATCTTGGCGACATATATATCGCGGATGTCGGAAACCAGCGAATTCGAAAAGTAGATCCCTCCGGCACTATTACGACCATTGCGGGTAACGGCAATAAGGGCTACGGCGGCGATGGCGGGCCGGCTGTCAACGCGACGTTCTACAATTGCGTCCGCGTGGCCCTCGATCTCTCGGGTAACGTGGTGATCGCGGATCAGAGCAACCACCGTGTCCGCCGGATCACATCCGATGGCGTTATCAATACGATTGCGGGCAACGGCGTGGGAACTCCCCAGAACGGGGCTTTTTCAGGCGATGGCGGACCCGCGACCAGCGCCTCGCTGAACAATCCGACGGCGATAGCATTTGACAGTACAGGCGTGCTCTACATAGCGGATCAATTTAATCTGCGTATTCGCAAGGTTGCCCTGGATGGCACCATTACAACTATTGCCGGCAACGGATCCCCGGGTTATACGGGCGACGGTGGTCCGGCACTCGCGGCATCCTTGAACTTTCCTGGCGCCATAACAGTGGATGCCGGAGGAAACATCTATTTCAACGACGACCAGAACTTTGTGACTCGCCGCGTCTCCACCGGCGGGATCATCACGACCGTCGCGGGCAATGGTAAAGCGGGATTTTCGGGCGACGGCGGCCCGGCGACTTCGGCTTCACTTAGCGGCAATTTCGGCCTTGTGTTCGACACGTCCGGCAATCTGTACATTGCGGATTCGCAGAACAATCGAATCCGCGAGGTCTATGCGGAAACGACTCCAGGCGCGGCTCCCACAATCACGCCCGCGGGCGTCGTCCCCATTTACAGCACCGCTACAACGATTCAGCCCGGCTCATGGGTGTCGATTTACGGCTCTAATCTCGCCGGTTCGACCATGACGTGGGGAGGAAATTTCCCAACGACGCTGGGCGGCACAAGCGTCAAGATCAACAACAAACCCGCCTACATCTTATTCGTGTCTTCCGGTCAGATTGACGTGCAGGCGCCGGACGACACGGCCACTGGAACGGTCCCCGTTGTGGTGACCACCGGAGCGGGGACCTCAAGTGGGACCGTGACGCTGGGTCAATTCGGCCCATCACTGTGCGTCGTTGGCGGAAAGTACGTCGCCGGCGTGATTGTAAGAAACGACGGATCGGGCTCCCAGGGAGGCGGCACGTTCGATTATCTCGGGCCCACGGGCACGTCGCTGGGATATCAGACGAAGGCCGCGCAGGCGGGCGATGCGATCGAGCTTTACGGCGTTGGCTTCGGTCCCACAAGCCCAGCGATCACTTCGGGCAAAGTGCTGGCTCCCGGGCAATTTGGAACCGCATCGACACCAATCACCCTAATCATTAACGGCGTGAGCGTAACGCCTTCGTTTGCGGGAATCACGGAGGCGGGCTTATTTCAGCTCAATTTCACGGTTCCAGCGGGACTCGGTTCCGGCAACCTGTCGATAGCGGGTATGGTCGGAGGCGCTCAGACGCCCAGCGGAGTCGTTATTCCGCTTCAGTAGTCTTTGGTGACCGTTTTGAGCAGGCTGATCGTCGCGGCACTGGTCGTCCTCGTTGCCATGCAGGCCATACGGCCCGCAATTCCGACAAGGCCTGCAACGGCAGAGTTCGAGGCGCCCCAGCAGGTCAGGCAGATCGTCGATAAGGACTGCTACAGTTGTCACTCGGACGAGCGGCGGCTGTCATGGTTCGATCAGATCGTTCCGGGTTACTGGCTCGTACGCCACGATATCCTGACCGCTCGTGACCACCTGAATTTCTTCACGCTCGGCTCGAAGCCGGCCGCGGCACAAAGAGCATCGCTTTATGAAGCGGTAAACATGATTCAGCTCGGGGCGATGCCGCTCCCGAGCTTCGTGATGCTTCATCCGGAGGCAAAGGTAACATCCGAGGAGTTGGCGGCTTTGAAGACGTATCTTTCTCCGTGGTCAAGCCGGCCAGAACCTGCTCCGCCAACTGGCTCGGAAGAGGCATCCGCCCCGGTATCTCTTGCGGCAGTGAATCCCGAATTTAACGGTCTTCCCTTTGATCAGACCTTCGAAAAGTGGCGGCCGATCAGTTTCACCGATCGCGGCGATAACAACACCTTTCGTTTTATCCTCGGCAACGAAATCGCCATAAAGGCGGCGCAGTCGGGCAATGTTTCGCCCTGGCCTGACGGAACCCGCTTTGCCAAGATCGCGTGGGAGCAGCAACTCGGTGCAAACGGCCTGATCGAGCTCGGCAAGTTCGTTCAGGTGGAGTTGATGGTGAAGGACGCGCAGCGTTACAAGAATACGCAAGGTTGGGGTTGGGGCCGTTGGCGTGGCCTCAATCTGGAGCCTTATGGCAGCGATGCGCAATTCGTAAACGAGTGCACGGGCTGCCACCAGCCTCTTCACGGCAACGATTATGTCTACACGCTTCCACTCACCACCGCAACGGTGGAGGGAGCCGAGGTCGTGAACGCCGCAGCGGCCGCTCTGCCCGCCAGTCTTCCATTCCAACCACTTGGCTGGCGGGCAATCACGGTGTATGTGGACCCGCAAACCCGCAGAATGTCGACGCTGTTCGGAAACGATGCCGCGATGAACAGCGTAGATGCGCGTCAGCGCACCTATGGGGCAGGAGCTGTCATGGCCCTGGTGACATGGGCCCAGCGCGAAGACCCGCACTGGTTCGGGGCGCGCATCCCCGGCGGTGCCCCAGTCGGTGGAGTTCGTCCAGGCGGGTTCGTCGGGTCAGACCGGATATCGCCGTTTCGGAGGCTCGGGATTGATCGAGGAGCATCCGGACACCCCGGTAGTTACCGCGAGGACGAATTTCGTGCTCAACCTCGCGCCTGCGAGCTTGCCCTAGCAGACCGATTCCGGACCGCCGGTACCCATTCCGCCCCGATGTGGAATAGAATATTTGCTGAACAGCCAAACGACATCAACAAATCGTAAGGTGATCGGACGGCGCGTTCACGACGGGCATATTCTGGAAGCAGAGTGTGCAGCCAAAAGAACAGCATTCGTTGAAGGAGATACTATGGCGAAATCCCGAAAGACCTCAATTGCCCGTCGCGGCTTTTTGAAAGGTGCGGCGGCCGGTGCGGCAGCACTGGCTTCGACCGGACCCGCAGCAATGGCTCAACGCCAGACCGTAGCCGCCGCGGCGGCAGACGGAGCGGCGCCTGCTCCGACTCCCGCGGGCCTTGCCCGTGATGCCGGAAACGTGCGTCCCCCGGCGCAGGTCAGAACGATCACGGCTCCCGGGTCCGATGTCATGGTCCAGACCCTGAAAGAGCTGGGAATTGAGTTCGCGGCCGCCAATCCCGGATCGAGCTTTGAAGGTCTGCAGGAGTCGCTGATCAACTACGGGAACCCACCGAACCAACGGCCTGAGTTCATTACCGCGCTGCACGAAGAGTCTTCCGTCGCGTTCGGCCACGGCTATGCGAAGGCCACCGGCAAACCCATGGTGGCCGTGCTTCACGGCACTCTCGGCATCCAGCACTCGTCGATGGCGATGTATAACGCGTTCTACGACAAAGTGCCGATCCTGATGCTCGTCGGCAACGATCCGGACTTCATTCCGGCGCACACGGCGCACGATATGGCGGGGATGTGCCGCAGCTTCACCAAGTGGGACGCTCAGCCAAAGACCATTGAGGAGTCGCTTGTCGCGATTCAACGCGCGTACAACGAGGCGATCACGCCGCCGATGGCGCCGACGCTCGTGGTTCTCGATACGGCCATCCAGAAAGACAATGCGCCGGGTCTTAAGCCTCCACCCTACAAGCCGCCACAGTTTGTCACTGTCGACTCCACTCAGGCAAGGGAGATCGCGAAAGGTCTGCTTTCCGCAAACAATCCGAGAATTCTCGTCGGACGGTTGAGGACGCCGGAAGGTGTCAAGCGCTCTGTCGAACTGGCGGAGCTTGTAGGAGCCTCGACCAGCACAGCGGCGACGAACGGCCCCATGAGCTTCCCCCAGGGGCATCATCTTTGCGGACCCGGCGCCGACACATCTTACGACTACACCTTGGGTCTCGAAGTTCCGGCCGCGCAGGCTGCGATCGTGGGTCCGAACCTCGCATCGATCAAGGCGCAGCGCGATCCGGCTGACATCGGCTTCGCCGGTCTCGACGGTGCGGCGCGTGGTGGCGGGGGCCGGGGAGCCAGGCGGGAAGGCCCGGCGCCGATTACTGCGGATGCCGAAGCGAGCCTTCCGTTGATTATCGAAGAGGTCAAAAAGCAGATTACGCCCTCGCAGAAGACGGTCATTCAGGAACGCATCGCAAAGCATGCCCCGGCCAATCACGACGCGCGCGTACTCGCCGTGTCGCAGGCTGTCGAGGGCGCGCGGGCCGGCTGGAACGGGAGCCCGATCAGCACTGCCCGGATCTACGCGGAACTCTGGCCGATGATCCGAAAAGAAGACTGGTGCCTCTCCTCGCCCAGCAATTTCTCCGGTGGCCACAACGCCCGCCTGTGGGAACACAATGAACCGTACAGCTACCTCGGCGGCCAGGGCGCGGCAGGCATGGGCTACGGCGCTCCGGCATCGGTTGGTGCGGCGCTGGATGCGAGGGGCAAGAACCGGATTGTCGTGAATGTCCAGACGGACGGCGATATGAACTACGCTCCCGGAACGCTGTGGACGGCGGTTCATCACAAGCTTCCGATGCTTACAATCATGCACAATAATCGGGCGTGGCATCAGGAGTTCATGTTCGTGCAATACATGGCCGGAGTCCGCGGACGCGGAGGCGATCGGGCCGACATCGGCACTACGCTGCGCGATCCGTACATCGACTATGTGAAGATGGCGGCGGGATACGGCATGGCGGGAGAAGGCCCGATTACAGATCCCGCGAAGCTCACGCCGGCTCTGAAACGCGGCGTCGAGGCCGCGAAACGCGGCGAGCCGTACATGATCGACGTGATCACGCAGCCCCGATAAGAAAGCATTAGTGAGGATGATCGTGAAAAATAACTGGAAGGCGCTTCGCCTGTCCGTGGCATCAACGTTGTTCTTAGTCGCTGTTTCGGGCGTCAGTGTCTATGCCCAAAACGGCGGACGAGGACGGGGGGCGCCCATCGCCAATGTGCCACCTCCGACCAGCCCGGTTACAGGAAACGCCGCTAACGGAAAGAAAGTTTTCCTGAGCTACGGCTGTTATGCCTGTCACGGGTACAACGGAGAAACCGGAGCCCGGAACTTTGTCGGACGGTGGGGAAATCTGCAGACCGAGCAGCAGTTCATCACCTTCCTGCGGGGCCGCGCGAACCTGGCCCCGCTGACGCCCGTTTCATCGATGCCGAACTTCAGCGTTCAATCCCTTCCTGACGATAAGGCAAAGGATCTGTACGCGTATATCCGGACGTTCAGGAGCACGGCGCCTGCAAGCAAGAACGTTGCGGCTCTGGATGACATAGTCGCGTCCGCCAAAGCCGACAAATAGCCTTAATCGGAAGACGGCGGTGGGGCGCTTCTCTGACGGGAGGCGCGCCAGGCTGCCGTCCGCTCGCGTATATAAGCGTCATATTCGGCGCTCGTGGTCATCGCGGGCATCGTGTGATGGGTTCCACCCTGCTCGTCGGGAACGGGTAACTCCGATACGAGTTCCGCGTGAACCTCCTGCAAGTGCGAGGGAAGGCCCGCGTTCGGATTTACCCCGGTTGACACCGGCACCGCCACGCCCTGCAGCGGGTCGTCGGTACGCAGTTTCTTCAAAGTCAATACGCCGCTTAGATCGCTCGCTGCGGCATCTCGTTTGGTAAGCGCCGGCAAGTTCCAGCGCGTTTCGAGCGTCTTCAGAATGGCCGTGTGATCGAGAGGCATCGCTCCGGCAGGCACTCGGAACACGGTTCCCGCGGCGATCATCGGTGAGATCAGCACTGTGGGAACGCGCGGTCCGAACCGCGTAAAATCGAACCCATACTCGCCCACCGAACTATCCGGCGGCACGGCCCCGGAAGGCGGCGGAACGTGGTCGTAGCAGCCTCCATGCTCGTCGTAAGTAATGATCAACAACGTCTGGTTCCATGCCGGACCGTTGCGCAAGGCATAGTAGACGTCGTGAATCAACTGCTCGCCGAGCGCCACGTCATAGTTCGGGTGCTGGCTGTTGCCGGTGGCCGCCCAGGAAGGCTCAAGAAAGGTGTAAGAGGGCAAGCTCCCATTCGCCGCCGCCTTTTGAAAATCCGGGAACTGGCCAAAGTGGCTGTCGGCGGCGTTGGTCGTATCGGCGAAGTCCATGCGTGTCAGCGGCGGCGCGTCATAACCGAACACACTCCACGTCACATTGTGATCGGACAAGAGGCCAAAAATACTGGGACACGTGTATTTCTTGGTTTTGTCGTCCATGTGGCCCTGTGACGTTCCCGCGTTCACGAAGGCCCGATTCGGCAGCGTTTCCGTCGGCACGGAACCAAACCAGTGATCGCACACCGCAAACCCGCGTGCGAGGCCGGACAGAACCGGGAGCATTGCCGGAGGAAACACGCCCATGATGTCGTTGGCCGTTGTGCCGGCGACGATCGTATAGCCGCTGTCCGTCGACTCCCAGCCCAGCGTGTAGCTGAAGTCGGAGACGAAGCCGTTGTTGGTGGCAACAGGCGGGGAAGGCGCGGTGGTCGTACCGAAAAGCTGAGAGTTGGTCGCGGAGTAGCCTTCTCCGGGATCGGCGCCTGGCATGAAGTATGCGTTCGGATCTGAAGCCGCGATCGCGAATACCGGCACAGCAGCCCCGGTTGAGTCCGGATTCGATTCCTTCCCCGTCAGCCCCTCGAACGCCTGGCCAGCAGGCGAGACGTTGCCGCTGTCCGAGTAAAGAAACCCCAGCATGTGATCAAACGAACGGTTCTCGAGCATCAGGACAACGATGTGATCGATTGACGAAAGTTCCTTATTGACAGGTTTCTTTTTCATTTGCACACTATAGCTCCGGCACGTTAATCCTCGGTTACGGGGCCCGGCTGAACAGCGCTACACAACTGGCTGAGAGAAGTCTCAAAATGAATCACGATCTGTTCGCTTCTCCGCATCTGCATCCTGTGAAAGTCGACTTCGATAGTCGCCTGATTTCCTTCGTTCCAATGACGAGAGCTACCTATCGGGCCTCCAGTTTTCTGGATCGCAGGACCCAGGCGGCGAGTTTGGAGAGTTTGGAAGTTCGGATCCCGGACCTGCTTCTCGCCGCCGCCGAGCTTCCCCCGCCTCAGGGCGTCGTCCACTACATATTTCACGCCGCGTTCTGTTGTTCGACGCTGCTCGCGCGGTATCTTGATCTCATTCCACCGTGCTTTGTTCTTAAGGAGCCGCTGATGTTAACGGAAGCGGCGATTGTCAGGCCGCGCGCGATGGCAGCGAGCGTCGGTCTCCAGAGCGACAGCATGGCGAACCTGCCTGAATGGCACCGTTTTCTCGACCTGAGCATCCGGCTGCTCAGCCGCCGGTATGTGCCGGAAGACGTCGTCGTGACGAAAACCAATGACCTATGCAACAGTCTTGGCGAAATTCTGCTTGCGCGCGATTTCGAGTCGAAGGCTGTCTTCCTCACGATCGGGCTTAAAGAGTTTCTTCTCCTTGTACTGAAGGCTCCGGACCGCCGGCAGTGGCTGCGCGCGAGGCTCCGCAGAGCGCAAAAAGACGCCGCACTCATCCCCGAACTGGCTGGATTCGACCCTGCCGTGATGACGGAAGTGGAAGGCGGCGCTTATCTATGGGCTCTGAATGAGGCATTGCGCGCACGAATGTGCTCGGCGTATCCCGGCCGGGTGCTAACCATTCCCGGCGAAAGCGTTGCGGACGCTCCCGTGGAAGCGGTTCGCGCTGCCGCCGCGCATTTTGAACTCCCTATAAGTAACGGCCTGCCGAAAAATATCTTCTCCGATGCGACGGCTGCCAGACACGCCAAAGATCCATCCCGGAGCTACAATGCGCGAAGCCGCCGGAAGGAACTGAAGGCACTCGAGAAGCAAATTGGCCGCGAAACCGATGGAGGCGTGAAATGGGCGATCGACAATCGCGTCCTGTTCGGCGGCCGGCTCTGAGTTGCCGATCCAAATCTGAAATAATAATCCCGGCATGACGAGACGAGACGCACTTCAGATGCATCCCGCGAGCCTGGTGCTGGCCCAAACTGCACGTTCCGCCACGGCGCCTTCGGCCGGAAGGCTGAAGCAGTCTTTGGCGCGCTGGTGCTATGCCAAAATCCCGATCGATGATCTTTGCCGCGCGGCGTCGGAAATGGGCATCACCGGAATGGACCTCGTAGGGCCGGCAGACTGGCCGACGTTGAAGAAGTACGGAATTACGTCTTCGATGGTGCAGGGCGCCGGAAATTTCACGGACGGCTGGAATCGCAAGGAAAATCACGACAAGCTGGAAATGCAGATGAAAGCGAGCATCCAGGGCGCCGCGGAAGCCGGGCTTCCCAACGTGATCACCCTTGCGGGAACCCGCCGCGGCATGAGCGACGACGAGGGCCGCGACAACTGCATCATCGGCTTACGCCGCGTGAAGTCCTTCGCCGAAGATCACAACGTGACCATTTGCATGGAACTGCTCAACAGCAAAGTCGATCACAAGGACACAATGGCCGACCACACCGCGTGGGGCGTCAGCGTGATGAAAGGCGTCGATTCGCCGCGGGTCAAACTGCTGTACGACATCTACCACATGCAGATCATGGAAGGCGATATCATCCGCACGATCCAGGAGCATATCCAGTACATCGCGCATTTCCACGCGGCCGGGGTACCTGGACGCCATGAACTCGACGACACGCAGGAATTGCAGTGGCGAACCATCGCCAAAGCCATCGCCGACCTGAATTTCAAGGGATTTATCGCGCATGAGTTCGTTCCCACGCGGGATCCGCTGACTTCGCTTCGCGAGGCGGTCACCCTCTGCACGGTCTAGTTGTCATATCATCGTAGGGGACACAATTCGAATTGCATTTGGGAAAATCAGCCCTCCTGGCGCTGCTGATATCGGGCGGCATAATCACGACATCAGTCTCTTTCGCCGCGGTTCCCGACTCGCTCAGCGCGGCTGACGCGAAGGCTCTGAAAAGCCCGACGCCGTATTCGAAGACATCGATCGACAAGGGGAAGCGCCTCTTTCTCCAGAATTGCACCGGTTGCCATGGGGATGATGGCAAGGCCGAACTGGCCGTCATCGCGGAAGCGACGAACCTTACAGAGCCCAAAGGGTACAAAGACGGCACAACGGAAGGCGAACTCTTTCGCAACATCCGGGACGGGGCGGGCAGCCAGATGCCGCCATTCAAGGACACTCTGAATGAGCAGCAGACCTGGGATCTCGTGAATTTTGTTCGCAGTCTCTGGCCGGATTCCATTCGGCCCGCAATGCAGGATCAGAAATGAGCGCGCGGCTTACGGTGAACGAAGCTTTTGCGCGTTAAAGTAGAGAACTGCTGGAGATTGAACATGCAGAATGACGCCCCGAATGACGCGACCCGCAATGAACGCGATCAGCGCCCGTCCCGCAGAAATTTTCTTGCTCCCGTCGCAGCCGGCGCAGTAGCCACCGCCCTCTTACAGAAGGACACGCTTCTGGCCGCCACTACCGGGGTCCCGTCAATCACGATTGCCAAAGACATCACCGACAGTCTGGCGGAACCGACGAAGCTGGGCGAGTTCGCCGGTCAGGGGATGACGGGCGCTGAGGTCTTCGCACGGGCGTGCAAGGAAGAAAATCTGGCCGCGCTTTTCTGCTGTCCTGGCAACTATCCGGTTATCGGCGCGATCTCCGCCGCGGGCATCCCGTCTTATGGTGGCCGTTCGGAGGGTTCCATGACCTCAGCGGCGGACGGATTCTCGCGCTGCACTGGTGAAGTTACAGCCTGCTCCGGTACGGAAGGCCCCGGCTTCACCAATATGATCATGAATATCGCTGTGGCGCACGGAGCCCGGACGCCTCTGTTAGTGCTGGCGAGCAACGTGACCATTGCGTCGGACGACCGCGAGACGTTCATTCAGACCGGCTATCAGCAACCGACCACCGAGGGCTTGAAGAAGTACGGCAAACGGCTGATCGCGCCCGACCGCGTCCACGAGTATGCCGGTTACGCGTTCCGCTACCTCAAGACGGGCGTTCCCGGTCCGGTGCACCTGGACTTTCCCGGCGAGATTGTACGTGCGCGCTTCACCGACCCCTCAAAGCTGAAGGACTATTACACAAAGGACAAATACCGCACCGAGAGCCGCCCGTATCCCTCGCCGGCAGACATGGCGAAAGCGGTCGACATGATCAACAAGGCGGAGCGGCCGATTCTGATCGCCGGTCAGGGCGTTTTCCTGCGCAAGGCGTGGGAGCCTTTGATGGCGGCGGCGGAAAAGAATGAATTTGCGGTTGTAACGTCAGGGCCGATGCGCGGCCACTTCCCGGATGAGCATCGCCTCTCTGCGAGCCTCTCTCCCGATGCGATCACCAGCGCGGATTTGATTGTCTTCGTCGGCCAGTACGCCATGCCGAGCCCGAACGAGTATCGTGCCAATCCGGATGTAAAAACGATCCGCGTCAATCCGGCGCCGGAAGATCTCGGACGAAACTGGCCGCTTGATCTTGGAATTTTCGCCGACGAAGCCGCGTTCATCGAGGGCCTTGCGAGCGACTTGCCGCGCAAGAAGCGGGACATGTGGGTCAATGAGCTCGCCTCCGCGCGAGCCAAATTCCAACAGGCTCTGGACGAGCGGTACGCCCAGGGCATCAAGCACAGCGAGGCGACGAACACGCTCCACCAGGAAGTGCTCTGCCGGGAAGTTCACGACTTCCTTTACAAGGGCAGCGTCGATCCGAAACAGACGGTTACTGGTTGGGGCGGTTGGACCATCGGCAATTGCGCGGCGCGCTATCTGCGCGCTTACCGGCCTGGCCAGGAAGTGAATTGTCCCTATCAGTTCTCGGCCGTAGGTCCAGATCTTGCCATGATGATCGGCGCAGGCGCGGCGGTGCAGCTGGGCGTCGGCCCGCAGGCTCCGTACAAGGGTGCGCCGGTGGTTGTCGTGACCAGCGACGCCGGCATCACCTACAGCATGTTTGAGCTCGATACCGCCGCCAAGTACAAGATCCCGGTTGTCTGCATTGTCTTCAACAACAATGCGTGGGGCATGTGGCCAAGCGCAGTAGGAACGAACCGCGCGATGCACATGTATCTTTTCCAGGAGAATCTCCGGTACGACAAAATGGCTGAAGGTCTGGGTGCCCGCGGCGAATACGTCAGGACCCAGACAGACTTCCGCGCGGCTTTGAAGCGCAGCTACGATGCCGCCGCGAAGGACCGGATTTCGACCCTCATCAACGTTCAGTCGAAGAAGGAATTTACGGCGCGGTCGCCGTATCCTCCAGGGAACATCATCAATCCGGAGCCCAGCGTCGGAGCGCTCGCTCACTAAACCCTCCCTCACGGTCGCGGCTCGGAAGTGTCTACGCTATATCCGAAGGATTTACCGATCCGCGCGCATAAGCAAGCGGCGGCGAATCTCGTCGCGGGAATTCTCGAATATTACGCCAATCGGGGAGTCTTCAGAGGATACACTCGCGCAGCTGACAGCGGCGGGAAAGCCATATTTAAAATGGTTTGGCACCATGATCGGCCTCTTGAAATGGTCATGGATCCGGCAAAGAAAACTCTCCGGTTTCCCCTTCTCCTGCCAGGCTTTGCGCTGGATTCCGCGATGTACGCGAATTTTAAAGAATTTCTGGATTCGAGGCACTCGGAAGAAGTTCCGGAGCACCGCAGAATCGATTCGAAGAAGGCGCGCGCTCGTTCTCTTAACAAAGGCGGCGACGTCTCGCTCACGCTATCGGTCGAAGACGGGGATTACGAATACGGCGCCCGCAAGATCATCCATCTGGTGGACGAGATCTTCAAGAACTTTCTTGGGGATTACTACGAATACCAGGTCGAGCATCTTGGGCTCGACCCGGATCGGTATTGAGACGGCCGCCTTCCGAAATTACTTCGAGCTGGACTGTCTGCCCGGCATCGGGATTCCTTTGATGTGCCCTTCAAAGAAGTCCTTGTTGTTTTCCTCGCAGGAGTATTCCATGATCTGCCAGTCGGTGCGGAGCAGGAAGGTCCTCGTATTTTTCCAGGGTTTCGTATACATCACCGGATCGTCGATTGTCATCTCGTAGGCTATGTGACCGAGATCCGTACGCGTATAACGCTCGATCACGTGCATGCTGGCGCTGTGGGGGTGCCCGATTGTGTCCAGCCTTGTCCTGTCGTTAAACCCCACGGTGTCGATCACCAGGGTATCGCCATCCCACTTCCCGATCGAATCTCCAAACCAGGTAGGATCGACACGCTTCGGGTGCTCACCATTCAAGCGGACCAGGTGGAACCAGGTATTCTGCTCGAAAAGCAAGCCGAGATACGACGGATTCTGCATGATCTGCATGGGATCGGGCGAGTTGACGGAGCGGACCAGACCGAAGGGCATGCACATACCGGTATAGTCCCCGTTGGCTGCATCGTACTTGTCCCATTCCGCCTTACCGGCCGCAGTAAAAGGAAGAACCTTCTTCGGTTTCGCGTTGGGAGGTCCCGGATTCTTCGGATCTTTCGGCTCATCGGGCAGCGACCGGTCGGGTGTCTGGTTACGGCCGTAAGCCGTCATGTCGGGCGAATACGGCCTCTCCCAAAGCCCGCTGAAGTCCGGTTTGCCGTCGGCCGTCTTTGGCGTTGGACCGGAGGGCGGCGTGGGCCCTCCTCTTCCCTGCCCGAACGCAGTCACAGCCGTCACCGGCAACATGGCGACAACGGCCACTGCGGCGACGCTCAAAGTCATGAAAGGCTTTTTCACGTCAAATCTCCCTGGAGAAAAGCTTATCCTATTTCGCACCGGCGGCGCGGGGCGTTACGCCATCCTCGGAAGAACCGGCGAATACCTTATTTCCATTCGGCAGGACCACTGAGCGGGAATTACAGGTATTCGTGCCATCCTTGGCCCGCGAACCTTCGATCGTCACCTCGTCACCCGGTTTAATGGCATCCCTCGTCCAGCCGTTTCGAGTCAGCGTGTTGGGTGGGCCGCCTTCGCATTGCCACCGGACGACAGCGCCCTTTTCATCTTTGGCGTCCAGATACAGCCAGATATGGGGGTTCATCCAGTCGAGCTTGACGACCGTACCCTTCAGAGTCACCGGCTTGCTCGCGTCGTATTCCGCGTTAAACGAATGATGCGCGACGAGCGGCAGCGCGGCCGATACGATCAATCCTGCCATCGAAAGAACCAGCTTTGTTTTCATGACCACCTCTTCACGAATTCACGTCGAACGCTATCATGCCAGACAGACCGTGTCAAGCGAACGGGACAAGCAAACGGAACCGCTTACTGGTTCTCGTTTGCAGCGCCTCCACCTCGGCCACCTCGGCCCCGTCCAGGCGCTCCCGGCACCGGTAGCGCCATCCCGACGAGTTCCGCCCCGCCACCCTGCTGGCCACCTGCAACGGCTACCAGGAACTGGCGCCCGTTAACCGTGTAGGTCATTGTGCCGCCGGTCAAGGGTGCGCCCAGAGGGATCTCGGCGATCACATCTCCGGTTTTCTTGTCGATCGCGCGGAGGTTGTCGCTTCCTTCAAACAGCAGTGTCTTCGTCACCAGAATCGGCGAGCGCTGGGAGCCGCCCCAGTGGCTTGCGTCGATTCCCGCAGCCTTAAGCGCCGGATTGTTGACGACGTTGTCGGGAGTCTTTCCGTTGGGAATCATCCACGCATGATCGCCGGTGTTCAGATTGATCGCGGTGATGCGCCCGTACGGTCCTTTGATCAACGGCACGCCCATCACGTTCGGTCCGCCGAGGCCGCCCGCCGCGATGTACTGCATTTCGGATCGCGTGCCGCCCGGCTGGAGGGCCGACAGATAGGGAGAAGTGGTCGACGGCACATAGAGCATTCCGGTCTCGGCATCGACCGAACCGCCCATCCAGTTCGCTCCGCCGCCGGCGCCGGGTAGCTGGATGGTTGCCAGCTTACCGCCTTCGTCCTTAACAATCGGTGGAGTGTAGATCGGTCCCAAATTGTACTGCGAGGCCATTTTCAGCGCAGCGGCCTTGATTTCCGGAGTGTAATCCGCCAGGTCCGCTTCGCTAACGCCCTGCCGGTCAAACGCCGCGGGCTTTGTCGGAAACGGCTGCGTCGGCGAATACCACTCGCCGGGCGCGTTGCCCTGAGGAACGGGCCGCTCTTCGATGGGCCAGACCGGCTTGCCGTTGGTCCGGTCAAACACGAAGGCAAATGCCGACTTGTTCACCTGCGCCAGCGCTTTGATCTTCTTCCCGTCAACCGTGATGTCGACCAAGATCGGCGCGGCGGGAATATCGTAATCCCACAACTCGTGATGGATGAGCTGGTAGTACCAGACGGTCTTACCCGTTTTTGCATTGAGACAAACGATGCTGTCGGAAAACAGGTTTGCTCCGGGGCGCTGCCCGCCGTACGTGTCTCCGCTTGGCGCTTCCACAGGGATGTAAACGTATCCCAGTTCTTCGTCGCCGGTCAGAGGGCCCCAGGCGCCGGTGTTACCCGTAAACTTCCACGAATCCTCACCCGTTTTGGGGTCTTTTCCCCATGTCTCGGTGCCCTTTTCGCCTGCCTGGGGGACAGTGTGGAAGGTCCACAACAGCTTGCCGGTCCGAACGTCGAAACCGCGAGTGTACCCCGGTGTATTCAGTTTTGTCGGCAGCGCCACACCGACCTTCAGCGCTGCGCCAACCACGACAACATCACGAACGATGATGGGCGGTGAGGTCGCGCCGATGGTGCCTTTTTGAACCACAGGCCGGTCGAGACCTTTCCAGAGATCGACGTGGGCATCCACTCCGAAGTTCGAAATTGGCTGGCCGGTTTTAGCGTTCAGCGCGACCAGTTGATAGCCTGGGGTGACGAACAGAATTCGGTCGTCGCCCTTCCCATCGCTCCAGTAGCTCAGCCCGCGATTGTTTGGCCGTACGGCGCCTCGCTCCGCGGTATCGTCCCCGTGATAGACCCACAAAGTTTCACCCGTTGCCGCATCGGCGGAAACGACGGCGCGACCAGTGCCGGCGGTGAAGAACAGCTTCCCGCCGATCATTAGCGGAGTCACCTCCCAGGCGCCTTGGGGAGCCGGGCCCATATTCTGAGCTTTCCAGCGCCAGACGACCTCCAGGCTTTTCACATTGCCTGCGTTGATCTGGTCGAGGGGCGAATAGCGGGTGCTGCCGGTGTCCCCTCCGTTGACACGCCATTCGCCGTCGGCGGGCGTTCCGTGCTGCCCGAACGCGGGCGTCAGGCTCATTACGGCAAACGCGGCCGCTGCCAGTGTCAGTGATCCAGTGCGATACATTCGGCGTGCCTCCAAAGGTGCACCTCAACGCGCAAAGCCGCGGGCGGCGGCATCGGTTGAAAATTACGGGTGTTCCTAAAAGAGTCTATTGCCAAACTGGGCGTTGCGCAACCATGCCCTCGGTGGGCGACGCCTGCCGATCGCCTGATATGATCGTCCCGCCCGTCCCATGTCCGCCCCGGCCCAGTCTCCACGCCCCACACATGCGCGTCACGTGGTTCTCGGCCTGACGGTCGCGGCATACATGATCACCTACATGGATCGCACCGTGCTCTCCACGGCCACGCCGGTGATCCGCAAAGAACTGGGGTTCTCGCTGGTGACCATGAGCTTGGTCGTGGCGAGTTTTCGCTGGAGTTACGCGCTGTTCCAGATTCCCGGCGGATGGCTCGGGGACAAGATCGGCCCGCGGCGCGCCCTGACGTTGATCGTCACCTGGTGGAGCATATTCACGTCCGCGACCGCCATGGCGTGGAGCGCGGCCTCCATGATCGCGATTCGCTTCTTCTTCGGGGTCGGCGAGGCAGGTGCTTTCCCAATCGCCACCCGCTCGCTATCCCGCTGGATGCTGCCCCACGAACGAGGCTTCGCGCAGGGAATTACCCACGCGGGCTCCCGGCTCGGCGCCACTCTGACGCCGCCGCTCGTCGTGCTGTTGATCCTGAGCTACGGGTGGCGGCCGACCTTTGTCATCTTTGGCATTCTCGCACTCGCCTGGGCGGCGGTATGGTTCTTTTACTATCGCGACACGCCGGAAGAACACAAAGGCGTCAATGCGTCCGAACGCACGCTCATCGAGGCCGGAAATGGACGCCGCGCCGTCGTCGGGGCCTCAGTGCCGTGGCGGCGCATACTCGCCAGCCCCACACTCTGGTATCTCTCGACGATGTATTTCTGCTACAACTACTGCCTGAATACCTACATGGACTGGTATCCCACCTACCTGAAGGAGTTCCGCGGATTCAGCCTGACTCAAATGGGTTTCTATGCGAGCCTGCCGTTTCTGGCGGGGACCGTCGGCGATGTGACGGGAGGCTGGCTTTCCGACCTGATGCTGAAGCGCAGCGGAGATGTGAAGCGATCGAGGCGGCTTGTGGCGATTGCGGGCTTTCTGATGTGTACGATCGCAACAATACCCGCGACTTTCGCGCGCAATCCGAAGCTGAGCGTGCTCCTTACCTGCGCGGCCTTTTTCAGTCTCGAGGTAACGGTCGGCGTCTCCTGGGCGATTCCACTCGATATCGGCGGCGATTACGCCGGTTCCGTTTCCGCCGTAATGAATACATGGGGTAACATAGGGGGCGCGATTTCCCCCACCGCGCTGGCTTATCTGGTTGGGGGATATGGCTGGAACATGCCCTTTCTCGTAACTGCCGTTCTCTGTGTAATTGCCGCAGTGCTGTATCTCAAGATCGACGCCGGAAAACGTATGTTCGCGGAGGAAACATGACGATCAACCCGGATAAGTGCGTCGCTTGCGGCAACTGCACTTACGTCTGCCCGATGGGCGCTATCTACATCGACCCCGTCCTGCACCGCGCAACCATTAATCGCAACGAATGCGTGGAGTGCTATGCCTGTTTCAACGGCTTGAGCCAGGAGCACCTGAATCCGGCATTCGTTCGGACCGTCCGAAAGATCTTTCAGTTGGCGCGCGTGCGCTTCGACCCGGAGCCCGACGTGTGTCCCACCGCCGCCTTCGAACCCGATCGTTTCGAATGGCCGCGGGTGGTGCGGCGGGCGTTTTCGGATCCACGCGTGCCGCACGAATCGACGGGAGTGCATGGCCGCGGAACTGAAGAGGTAAAAACCAACGACGTTTCCGGTAGGGTCAAGGCCGGTGAAGTCGGGTTCACCATAGAGTTTGGGCGGCCCGGGGTTGGCGTGTGGTTTCGCGATATCCAGAAGATGTGCTGGGCGCTGGCTCGCGCGGGCGTTGCATTCGAGAAGAAGAATCCGGTCACGTCCCTGATGAGCGATCTCGCGACCGGAACGATCCGTCCGGACATCCTGGACGAGAAGGTTCTTTCGGCGATCGTCGAGATCAAGGTGCCGGTCGAGCGCGCCCGCGAGATCATTTTGCTCGTCCGGGATATTGAAAAACAAATCAACACCGTCGTCGCGCTCGGCGTCGGAGCGCGCTGCGACGAACACGGCGACGAGAACATCATCGCGCCGATTCTGGAAGGGCTTGGCTATACGCTGGAGCGCGCCAAGACGAACATCGGATTGGGTCGAATTACGAATGCGCAGGCGCCGCAAACGGAACAAGCCGCGGTAAGCGCGAGATGACGAACACCCTGCATCGCTTCGGATCGGCCGAGAGTTTCCGTGACGACTACATTGTGTTCGCCATCGCAAGCAAAGGGCGTAACGATGAGGGCGCGCTCGAAAAACTCCGCCGTTTCCTCCAACTGGCGGTCCAATTCCACCCGGTAAATCTCGGCGATTCTGTTCATGGCGGTGCGCTGCGGCCGTCGAAGAAGATGACTCCGGTCGAGCACTGGAAGCGCGACGTCACTCCGGATTTCGAGGCAGTGATTAGCGGGCTCGACACGCCCGGGACCGTTGCCGCCGTTTTCGATAATCGTCCCGCGGCCGAGGACTTTGTCGCAGCGGTAAAGGATGCGGACCTCGGATTGAGCGTCAACATCTCAACATCCATCGAGGGAGCCGAGCAATGCTGTTTCGCGGCGGGCATTCCACGGCACAGCGTCGGTTATTCCCTGGGCTTCGAAGGCGACACGTCGAAGCTGCCGGAATCGAACGTGATGCTGCTCTCGACGATGTGCGGCCACGGGATGATCGGCCACAACCTGGCGGGAAAAATGATCGACTGGGTGAAAGAGGGCCGCCGAACGCCGGAACAGGCAGCCGGCTACCTGACGCGATTCTGCTCGTGCGGAGTCTTCAATCCGGCGCGTGCGGCGCGGATACTCGAACAAGCTGCGAGGGGAGAGGCAGGCGCCGATAGCCCTGAGTGAGATCCGTGTTCTCTGGGGTTTTCCCCGTGCTCGTCCGCTTGCTGATTGTTGCGGTTTGCGGCTTCCTGACAATGCAGACGATCCGGGTCGCCCGGGCCGACTGGCTCGCCTCGCACCCGCCCGCTGATGGAATCGACAAAGCGCTCGACCTTGTTCCCGAAGATGCCGCTCTTCTTCTGCGTAAGGCCCTGGCACAAAGCGATAGCGGCGATATGTCGGCCGCGGTCGATCAACAGCTTCTGCGAGCCGCCGCCGCGAATCCGCTGAACGCGGATATTCCGATGGCGCGTGGCCTCCGCGAAGAGTTTCGCGGGCACACCGCGGAAGCGGAGCGTTACCTGGAGCATGCCGCCGCGCTTGACCATACCTTCAAGCCGGCGTGGACGCTGATCAACTTTTACGCACGAAACGACCAGCCGGATAAAACCTGGCCGTTGATTGCCCGGGCCCTCGCGCTCGACCCCTTCGGCTTTAATCCCACGCCGATCTTCGACCTCTGCTGGAACCAGAGCGGCAATGAATGGAAAATCGCAGCATTGGTGCCCAGGCATGGGACGATACCCGTCCAGTACCTGATCTATCTGCTTACGACGAAACGGACGGACGCGGCAATCCGTTTCTGGCCGCGTGCGCTTGCCGCCGGAGCAGCCAATACCGCGTCTCCCGATGCGCAGGCCCTCGCCCAATATCCGGACTTCCTGATCGCCGCCAACCGGATTTCGGATGCAGTGCGCGGGTGGAACGACCTGGTGGCGAAAAAAATCATCGCTTCCAACCGGCTCGATCCATCGGCCGGTATCTTCATCGCCGATCCGAATTTTGATTTCCCGTTATTGAACCACTCGTTCGGCTGGCGGACAGGCGCCGGGACGGGTCTGTTCGTTGAAAGCAATCCGTCACTTCTGCGCTTCGAATTCGACGGAAACGAACCCGAATCATCATCCGTTCTGCTCACCACTCTGGTTCCCCTGCTTCCGAGCAAGGCGTACCGTCTGCTCTGGAAATCTGACGGATCCGGTCTGAGTGCGCCACGGGATCCCGGGTTCGTATTTCGTATCACCCAGGGACCCGCCGAAAGCGCGACCGAATGTCCGCCATTGCTGGTCACTGGCGACGATGGTGCGTGCGCCTTCACGGCGCTGTCTGGCGCCGGTTATGCGAGGCTCGAACTGCGCTACGCTCGAGCGCTCGGGACCACCCGCGTCCAGGGCTCGCTCGGGATAATCAGCGTCCGGGTCGAGCCGGTTTCATGACAGCGTCTTCGCAATCCTCTCCGAGGTGGCTGGCAATCGCGTTGGGCATCGCCCTGCTCGCTGGCATTTTGGTCGCATGGACGCCCCGATATTGGGGAATCTGCGTGGCGGTCGCGAGTGTTTCGCTTGTAGCTGCTATGTGGGCGCTGCTGGCGCGCAGGGTCGCTCTGCCGCTTCAGACGATTCTCGTCGTGCCGCTGACTGGTTGGGGAGTCCTGCAACTGGCCACGCATCAGACTCTCGTCCGCTGGCCGACAACCCTGGCCTCCATCGCATGGACCATGGGAGGGGCGTGTTTCATTCTCGGCTCTCAGATATTGGAACGGTGCCGAAACCGGACGGCATTCCTCGATTTGATGATGTGGGCTGCCACCGCGCTCGCGGCCGCTGCCACGTTGCAGATATACGTCACGCCCGGCAAGCTCTTTGGGATGATCCCCGTGGCCGACAGCGTGGTAGGCACTTTCTTTTACAAGAATCAGTTCGCTGCAATGCTGGAACTCGCGGCGCCCATCGCATTGTGGAAGGTTTTCGACGGCGAGGTTGTCGCGGGCGGCCTTTGCTATGCGGCTATGTTCGCCGCAACCCTGGCAAGTGGGTCGCGCGCCGGCGTTCTGCTGGTGTCGATGGAGTTCCTGGTTTTTCTGATCCTCATGGTTGCCCGCCGCCGAATGCCGGTCAAATCGATTGCGGCAATCGTGGCGGTCGTACTGGTGCTGATGACGGGTGCAGCCCTGGTTGCCGGCACGGAGAGAATTCGCGGCCGGTTTGAAGAACGGAATCCATTTGCCCTTCGCCGGAACTTACTGGATGCCACGCTGAAGATGATTCCGCTGCGTCCCTGGTTCGGTTCCGGCATGGGAACATGGGCGATCGTCTTCCCGCGATTCGCAACCTTCGACTCCAATGTTTACGTCAACGAAGCTCATAACGACTGGGCTCAATGGACGGCTGAAGGCGGAATACCCTTTACCGTCATCCTGGCGGCACTGCTGTTCTCGCTGGTCAGGCCAGCGCTCAGATCCGTCTGGGGTCTCGGAGTCATCAGCGTAATCGGCCACTCGTTCGTAGACTATCCGCTGCGTGAACCAGTCCTGATGTTCCTGTTCTTTACCCTCGCCGGAGCGCTGACGGAGACCGGGGAATCAACGCAGGGGATTAATCCGGGAATTCGAGACGGCGCAGGCGGGCAATTGTCTGACGGCAGCTTGAAATTTCTTGGATTTCGCGAATAAACCACGCTTCGGAGTGGGGATCTCAACGTATCCGAACAATCCCTGGTTCGCCGCCCGCAGTGAATCTGCCCATAAAATGTCTTTATTTTGTGTTGTTTACAAATATTATTCATTCTCAATAAAAGCGTCTTAATATCTTGACAATTCGGTCGAATGGCACATACCATGTAATACATCTTACTCGAATGACGAGGCTGCGGTGGGACTCGTGGTGCGTGAGCTTTGCACAATTCCCGCCTCTCGTCCCCCTTTAAACCGCGCGAATCATAATGTTTGATCAGAAACGAATCCTTTCCCTTCCGGCGCCGGATTCCTCCGCCGGCTCGGAGTCGCTCGTCGAGCGCGCAGTCATTTATCAGGCTCAACCCGAGGCAACAGATGCAGAGTCGACGGCGCTTCCGCTTTCGCACTATTTGTGGTTGCTCAATCGCGACAAGTGGAGACTTCTCGCCTTCGTCTCGTTGGTTGTGCTGTGCACGGTGATCATCTCTTCCCGCATGACGAGGTACTACCAGTCGACCGCGACTGTGGATGTCGACCGCATGGCGCCTACGGAAGTTATCGGCCAGCAGTCGAACGCGCGCGCCATTAACGACGCCGAGCAATTTCTCTCCACTCAGGTGAAGCTGATTCAGTCCGACTCCGTTTTGCGCCCCCTTGTACAGCAGTACGGGCGCGCAGGCTGCGCCGGTCACGCTCAACCGGCTTGCGGTTACGAGACCCCTCAAGACCTACCTTATTCAGATCAGCTACCGCTCTCCCGATCCCGAACTGGCTGCTGATGTCGCCAACGCCGTCGCCCGAAGCTATCGGGATCACATGTATGCGATCCGTTTTCAGGCCTCCCAGGAGCTGGCGGTTTTCGTCACCCGGCAGCTTGACGAATTGAGAGCCAAAATGGAGCGTTCGTCGGCGGCGCTTGCTCAATTCGAAAAGGAACTGAACGTTATCAACCCGGATGAGAAGACCAATATTCTGACGGCACGGCTTCTTCAGCTCAATACCGAATACACCACCGCCCAGGGCGATCGCCTTCAACTGGAGGCCGCTGCTAAATCGGTCCAGGGCGGATCCGCGGCGGCCATCGAGGCTTCCACGCAGGGCGAGCAGGTTCGCAAACTGGAGGATCTTCTGAACGAAGAAAATGAGAAGTTTGCCCTCGTGAAGGTCCAGTACGGTTCGAATCACCCCGAGTACAAAAAAAAGCCAGCCGCGTCGCTGAGCTGCAGCGCCAGCTTGATTCTCTGAAGGGCAATGTAATTCAGCGAGTGGACGCCGGATATCGCGAAGCGCTCAACCGCGAACAAATGCTCCAGCAGCAACTCAACCAGGCGAAGGCTGAGGTCGATAGTCTGAATGTCCGCTCTCTCGAATACAAGGCGCTGAAACGGGACGCAGATGCGGATAAGACCCTCTACGAAGAGTTGACAGGCAAGATCAACGAGGCGGGTATCAACGAGGGCTTTCAGGGCAGCTCGATCCGCCTGGCTGACCTTGCCCGGCCCGCTCTCAGACCCATATTTCCGAACATGCGGCTCAATGTAATGATTGCGGCCTTGGCCTCGACCTTGCTGGGTATCGGCGTCGTCATCGTGACGGAAAGTCTTGACCGCACGATTCGCGATCCCGATCAGGTCAGGAGAGAGCTTAGAACCGAGGTGTTAGGCGCACTGCCGGTGGTGAAGGCCTGGCGCGGCCTCTTACCCGGAACAGGCTCGGGAAAATCGGCGTCTTCGGGAAAACCGCAGTTGATTTTCGAAGACGGCAGGCATGCCACCGATGCCTATGAAGAAGCGATGCGTACGCTGCGCGATTCGATCCTGCTCCCTAATCTCGCCCATCCGCCGCAGACGCTGTTGATGACTTCAGCAACCCCGCGGGAAGGCAAGACTACGACAGCGGTCCATCTGGCTGTGGTTCATAGTCAGCAAAAACGCAAAACGCTTTTGATCGACGCCGATCTGAGACGGCCCAGCGTCTATGGGCACCTCGGGGTAACAAATGACAAGGGACTCGCGGACGTTGTCAACGGCAGAATGGAGTGGCGGGACGCTTTGCAGACGCCGCAGGGTCTCCCGGACTTGATGGTGCTTCCCGCAGGTCGCGCCTCGCGCCGTGCAGCGGATGGATTGGGAAAGACGCTTAAGTCCCTGTTAGCCGACGCGAGCAAAGACTTCGATCTGGTCATATGCGACGCTCCTCCGTTGCTGGGTTTCGCGGAATCGCTGCAGATCGCTGCTCTCGTCGATGGCGTCGTGATTGTCGCGCTTGCGGGAAGAACGCAACGGCCGGCGCTCGGGAGCGTGGTGGGCAGCCTGCGACGTCTGAATACTAACGTTATGGGCGTCGTACTTAACGAAGTGCGCCAGGATCTCAGCGACCGCTATTACTATTACGGATACTATGGTAAGTATTACGGCAAGTATTACAAGCGCCTTAAGGACTAACTTGCAAGTACCGAGCCGCGCGCGTGAGCAAGCGGTAACGAAATGGGCATCAACGTTCACGGCTTCAATCTCCTGAAGTACGCCGCAAAGAAAAAGCCATTCGGGCGGGTGGCGACCATCGGGCGGCAAGCGCTGCACGTCCCGCCGGAAAAGGTGCGACGACTGCTCGCCCTGACCAGCGAGACCGATTTTGGCCCGTATTGCGAGGAACTGCTCAAAGCTCATTTCGGAGCTGTCTCGATAGAGTCATTCGACAACTCGGCGTATGAACATGCCACCCACGTCTTCGACCTCAATAAGCCGTTTGTAATCGGACAAACCTACGATACCGTCATCGATCTCGGCTGTCTGGAACACATCTACAACGCCCCGCAGGCCTTGCGAAATCTGTCGGACATCTGCGCCGAAGGAGGACAGATTCTCCATCTGCTTCCGGCAAACAATTTCTGCGGCCACGGGTTCTGGCAGTTTTCACCCGAACTATTTTTCTCCCTTTACTCGGACTCCAATGGCTATCGGGAAACGGAGGTTTTCCTCGCTGACGCGGCAAATGAAAACTGCTGGTTCGAGGTCAAACGACCTGGCAACGGTAATCGGGCCGAAACGAGTTCCGCAACAGGGGTATTTGTGCTCGTGAGAACAACACGAACGTCCTCCTTTTCACAGGAAAACGTGCAACAGTCCGACTATGTGCACCTCTGGAATAACCCGGGACAGGTTGTCGACGTCGCCGGCCGGGGATCTTTCGAAAACTACGCCAATTCCCACGCCCTCGACAGACGGCTAAAGCGCGCCATCGGAAGATTGCCGCTCGAATCGATTGCCAGACGGACTTTTAAGCAACTCAAGAACCTTCTTCCCTCGGAAACGGCGTTGTCCACCCGAAATCCTCACCTGATCCGACGCTCGATTGCGGAGCTGGGGATCGATTAAGACATGGTTTCGGAAACCTCATTAAATGAGCAGCGCGTCGCCGCCCCCAAGCCCTTTCGGCTGACTCTTGCGCAGGCGCTGTTGCGTAATTTGCCGCCACTCTTTTCGCCACGTTTGCGGGGCTGTATTTATCCTTATCACCGCGCCGTCGCCGACGATTACACGTTCCAGGTCGTCTCCCACGCGGGTGTCGAATTTCGAGGCAGCACGGCCGATCCCCACGCCTACTCTTTGAGTGTCAATGGTTACTACGACTGGCGGAATCTCGCGGTTGCGGCCGCCGTGTGCCGGGAGGGCGATACCATCATCGAAATCGGCGCCAACGTCGGAACGGAAACAGTTGGATTTTCCAGTATCGTAGGGTCGCGCGGAAAGGTAATTGCCTTCGAGCCCTTACCTTCCAACATCGCAAATCTGGACGATCTATTGGCTCTCAATGGCGGATTGAACGTCGTTCTGTTTCCCGTCGCCGTGGGTAATACCTGCACCACGCTTCGATTCTGCGCGCCTGCAGGCAAAGAGAACTCCGGTCTGGGGCATATCGCCGATCCGGCAGACACCAACAGTCCGAACCAGATAGAAGTCGAGTGTCTCACTCTGGACTCTTTGGCTGGTAGACTGGGCCGCGCGCGCCTGGTGGCCATCGATGTCGAGGGTTTCGAAGTATCGGTAATACTCGGCGCGCAGACCTATATTCGAGAGAACCGTCCGGTTGTCATTGTGGAGGCGGCCGGGACTCATCAAAGACGCGCAGGCTTCGACCTGTCGGACCTTCATCGGATCCTGGTTCATATGGGATATCAGGTCAGGTCTATCGGCAGGTTTAGCCTCGGACCGGTTGATCTTTCCGACAGCGCCGCGGGAACCAATTGGCTTTGCGTCCACGAGCGAGAACAAGACACCTTCCGGCGAGTGACGTCGACCATGCGGCTTGCTGGTCTCCTGCCCGCCCTTGCGGGAATAAATCCGATCTGTCGGCGAAGGCCGACCCACGGCTCAACGGGTGGGACCCTTTAACAGAATCTTATCCGTGACTCTTATCGGTGGCCTGTTATCGGCAGGGTCAAAGGCCCAACCGGCTGATCCCACGGCTATTCTTGTGTATTCGAGCGCAACGAATCCTGCGAGTGGCCAGATTGGTGCTTACACGACCTCGGGAACCTCCTTGCTCTCGATAAGGCGCTCGCCGCCGCTCCCCCCGGATCTTATATTTCAATCCCGACCGGTTATCGCGAACCGGCCCGGTCGACACCCGTCGCCATCACCAAACCCAACATCACGATTGACGCGGCCCCGGGTGCCAGAATCACCTCAAACGCCGCGATCTACGTATTTAACGTGGAGGCATCTTCATTCCACTTGAATGGCCTCGTAATCGACGGCGGCGGCAAGGGCGGCTGCCTCAATCTCGGACCTGGCGCAATAGAAGACTTCCAGTGGACAGGACACGCGAGCGGCGCGGGCTACTCGTGCCAGAATACAGGCCCCGGCTATCAGGGAATGACCTGGAAAGGAACTCTATCCAACTCCACAATAGATGGAGTGACTTTTAAGAATATGCAGGAGGGTGGCATCATTGCCACACCGGCATCGGAGTACAACCTGCGGATCCACAACGTGACCGTAGACGGCACAACGAACGATGACCCGTTGCACTTCATCAACAACACCACCGATCGATTAGCCTGCACAACCGGCCTGATCATCGACGGCTTTCGCGCAACCAACTTCTGGCGTATCGGAATGGAGCTTCAGGGGTCCAACTGGTGTGGCGGCAACATCGTTACCAATGTGGTGATGAGTGATCTCAAGCCCGGCGCGGCCGACTGCATCTCGTTCTCGGCCGGCGAGGAAGCCACAGGAGCAAATCCGATTCCGCCTGGCTATCACCAGCTCGAACTGGTTCAGCACATCTCCTGTATCGATCACTCCATCTGGACCGGAACCGCAACGGTTTCGGGCACTTCAGTATCGTGGCTCACGGGAACGAAATTCAATCCGAATATGACGCGGATCACGCTCGGCAACTCGTCATACTCAGTGAGGTCTGTCGCGGGTTCCACGCATATTACATTGACCGCGTCCGCGAATGGCGGCAACTCCGTAGCTTACAGCTACCCGAACCAGCTCGGAACGGGAATTGAGATGTTCGGCGATAACATGAACGTCGGAGATTTTTCGATCTCGGGGAATTTTTGCAATGGCGTGGCGTTCGGCGGGAAGAACGCGAACATCAACGACGGCACGCTGTCGGGCATGACCGAAGGTTGCGGAGGCGGCCCAAACACTGGAGTTGGCGTGGTGGGTAACACTCAATACGATCTCTCCAACGCAACGATCGAACGTATCAACTGCGTTGAGAACCAGCAATCCTGCATCAGCGTCAATGGGGCGAATCCGACAATCAAAGACAACACCTGTTCCCGTACTCCCGGTTGGTACGCCGGAGATTCGACAAGCCGGGTGCAGTGCTTCATCGTAGCCAACAGTCTGCAAACTCAGATCGGCGGAAAGGCGCAGGTCATCGGCAACCGGGCTCTTATTACCGGTCTTAACGCCACACTTCAGGTGGACATTACTGCCAGTGCAACGACCTTTACAATCAATACCTGGCCTCAGCTACCGCCCGCGCCCTTTACCTTCCTCGTAGACAGCGAACAAGTCACGGTCAACGCGGCAAGAGTTCTTGGATATCTCCGGGCACAAGTGCAATACGCCATTTTTGTAACCAGGGCCGCTAACCGTACCGCGCCCTCGAGCCACTCCACGGCTGCGCCTTTGATTCTCAATGCAATCCCCGGAATGACTTTCAACGGGTTCTCCAGCGGCATCGGCGGCGCGGCGACCGACGCCGTCTGGAAGGACAACGTAATCGCAAATTACACTGCCGACTTGTTCGGAACTGGGTTCTTCTACGGGGGCGGACCTGGCAACTTCAGCGGTCAGGAGTTATCCGGAAACACTTACGATCACCTTGCCGCCGGATTTTCGGCGGCCTCGCAATCCCCGATAGTTCACGACAACCACTGCATCGGCGGCGTCACCGACTGGACTTGCGATAACCAGACGTATGCCATTTATTCGAAGGCGCCATCACCCGGCGGCAATGGCTCACACAGGTATTGTTCAGATTGCTCCACTACGAGCGGCAACAGCTGCGCCGGCGGAGGAAAGGGAGCGGAAGTTTTCACGATTGCAAACGAACTGGCGTGCGTAGGCAAAACCCCGGGTGGAGTCGGCGCGAGGTGATATGCTCTCGCGCTAGCAGATCGCTCGGGGGCGCCAGGCTTCTGGAGTTGCGGCGTTCACCCCAGGCTTTGGGTCTGCTTGATCAGGCTATCGTAAGTATCAGCAATTTCTCCATCACGTGGATGTTGGCCCGGAAACTGCCGCCCCCCGAGTACGGACTATACGCAATCGTAATCGGGCTGATCCTGACCCTCAATTCCATACAGTCATCGCTGCTTGTGTTCCCGTTCACGATCAGATACGCCGGAGCAGACCTGCCGAACTGGCAATCCGGTGTGGTTCGCTATCTTCTTCTCTCCCTTGCGTCAGCCCCGGTTCAGGTGCTTATAGTTGCCGTTGGCTGCGTGTATCTCAATCATCTCGCTCTGGTGATTTCTGCAATCGCTGCTCTCTGTCTCTGGCAGGTCCAGGAAATCATCCGGCGCGCGATGTTTCAACGAGGGCTTTTTCTGCGGGCAATCGCGACGGATTGTATTCGCTATATTGTTCCGCTAATTCTGGTCGTCTTGCTTCCCCGGCGGCTCCTGGCGACACGGGCCGTGCTCTTTTTCATCGGCGGCGCTAGTGTCGCGGCCGCCTCACCATGCCTCGGCACGTTTTCCAACGGATGGCAGGCGGCATTTTCGTGGTCTGCGATAAGGCGCGAGATCGGCGATTCATGGAAGATAGGACGCTCCATGGTCTTGTTCAACGCCGCCGGTAGCGCGCTAAGCCAGGGCTGCTTATGGACTCTGGGAAGCATGGAAGGCCTGGCGGGAGCCTCGCAATATCAGGCGATAAACAATCTGATGGGCGTTACAAACCCTCCTATATTCGGAATAGCCGCCGTGAGGGACCCAGCGGTCGCCCGCGCATATTCAAGAGCCGGAGCTCGCGTTGCGATTCGGGAGTCTGTTCCCTACATCGGCGTGATCTGCGCGCTTATCCTGCCGGCGTTGGCTCTTTTCGCCTCTTTCCCGGATTGGACGCTCTTGCGCTTCTACGGCAAAACATCACCTTATTTGATGCTCGGCCGCCCGCTGCAAATTGCTACGGTCTGGCAGATTCTGGCAGTCGGGTCACAGGTGGCGGCCTCGGTTCTTGCTTGTATTGACCGCGTCGACTTTATCTGGCGAGTCCAGATGATTACCAGCCTGGCATGCCTCGCGGCGATGGTTCCGGTCGTTCGATGGGGAGGGTTATCTGGTTGCTTCATCTCCCTGACAGCGTTCAGCGCCGTTGCCCTGACGGCCATGGCCTGGCAGTTGTACGCAGCTTACAGCGAAACGGTCCGCGGACAGGTATCGGTTAAGGAAGCCGCGATCAATGCCTGAAGCCGCGGCGACCATCGTCGGCAACCCGACGATCGCTTCGCCAATCCCTCAGCGTGTTGCCAAACCTTTCGTCCTTCCCATCCCACGCGGCGCCGCCCCATTCCGCTTTTTCGTTCTCGGTATAGCGGCGGCATACCTCATTTTTGGGCGTACTTTCGCTTATGTAGGTGTCACCGGCCTTTACCCGGGAGAAATCCTTCTTCTGGTAACCAGCTTCGGCCGATACGGCTGGATTCGGGTTTATCTCGCGAACATACGGCTGCGACCCGCCCTTGCTGGTTCGATCTTCCTCTTCCTCTTGTGGGGGTGCGCCGAGGCGGCGCGAGGATACATGAGCGGCTATCCCCTGCTCGACATTGCTAAAGGCCTTCCAACCCATTACTATCCGTTATTGTTATTCGCAGGTCTCTCCGCGGGTCGATTTCTCACGGTGGCCCGTCTGAAGAGTTATCACCTCTGGCTGACTATCGCGACTGGAATATGGGGAGCGGCTACGACGATCATTCTTAACCGCGGAGATACGACGGGATTACCATGGGCGCCCGACGTCTATATTTTCAGCGGATCTCCGATTCCTCCGTTTTGCCTGCTGATTTACCTTTCCCTCTCCGCGCGATTGACGTGGACTTTCATCATGGGATGCGCTCCGTCGGTAATCGCGTTGCTTATCGGCGGCCGCGCCGCTTTGCTCGGGGCAGTCGGTGGGTTCGGACTCTTGGCGCTGCGCCCCAAACGGCTGCGCTTCGTCGCTCATCTGAGCATCCTTTGCCTGATGACCATAGCCGTTTGGATCACCTTTTCCGGCCTGCTCCCGGATCTGGGTGGCCGGACGGGAAGAGCGACTCCGACGCTGATATGGGCCCGCCTGGTAACTCTCGTCGATCCGGGCGAGGCGGCGCTAATCGTCCAGGGTACTGACGCTGATGTTTCCGCTCTTATGACGGACGCGGGCGACGCCGACTGGCGGCGCGATCTTTGGGTAGCCACGATCGATTCCCTTGGATCGACGAAAGATTGGATTATCGGGCACGGTCTGGGACCTGTTCTCGGCGACCTCTTACCGGGCGCGACCGGTGAGGGCTATGGCCACGATCTCCGTACTCCTCACAACTTCGCTATCTATTTACTTGGCTACACGGGGTTGATCGGCTGTGTCCTTTACCTGATCGTGGTCCTGGCCGTGGTCATTGAGATTTACCGATGCCCCTCTTCCCTCGTCAAGGACGCCACGCTTGCGGCAGGCGCGTCTGTGGTCATCATGGCGCTGGCGGGAAATCTTCTGGAGACGCCGTTTGGAGCGGTTCCTGCCTATACAAGTATCGGAGTTTTGCTGGCGGTGGCCCAAAGACAGCCGTTCCGAAGTTACGGACTCATGAATAACGCTTCTCTAAGAATCGCTGGCAATGAAAGTGAACAGGTTGGAAATGAATAGGCTGCATTCGATCCTGTTCGTTACACTCTACCTCAAGGGTTCCTCCCGCCTGCTCACCGATAAGCTGAGATATTTGGATCCTTCGAGGTACCGTGCGACGATTCTGCTTCTCACGGGCGAGATCGTCTCCACCGAGGAAGTGCCGGACGGGGTACTACTTTTGGCGGGTGATTACTTTTCCACCTTTTGGCGTAAGATCGCAGGCATCTTCCTGATCGCGAGAATGTCTTGGAGTCATGACACGGTGGTTGGTTATTCGGAATTGACTCCCACGTACATGACGGCTCTGGGTTCCTGGATGGCCTTCAAACGACCCTTGGGCATGGTGCATGTCCATCTTTCCACGCTCTTGCGATTGGGCCTGAGGCCACGAATACACCACAGAATCGTCTCGCTGTTCTATCCGCTTCTTCGAAAGGTCATCGGGTGCTCGGATGCCGTGGCGGACGACCTCCGCAGGGAATTTGGGCTTCGAAACGTCGTCAGCATTCCGAATTCGATCGATCTGGACCGTGTGGCGGCGATGGCTCGCCAGGAGGTGCCAGGCGTCTTTGTGCCGATATTTGATCGGCCGGCTCTGGTCACAATAGGCATGTTTGGATTTCAAAAGGGCCACGATATCCTGCTGCGAGCCTTTAAACGCGTGGTCGAGAAAGGCTATCCGCACAATCTGATCATCGTGGGAAGCGGCGACGGTCGCGAGGAAATCGAGGCCTTGATCCGTACTTTGAACCTTGAAAGCCGCGTACACCTCACGGGCTACGTCAAAAATCCGTATCCCCTGTTGAGACGGGCAGATTTATTCGTGCTCAGCTCGCGCTTCGAGGGTTTTGCAATCGTCCTTGCGGAGGCTATGGCGCTGGGCGTTCCTATTGTTTCGACAGACGCAATGCGGGACCCCGCGAGGTGCTTGCTGAGGGGCGCTGCGGGGTATTAGTTGCGGTCGACGACTCAGAAGCGTTGGCACGCGGAATCGTCGAGGTACTTTCGGATCCTGACCTGGCGGGGCAATTGCGTGGCTTCGGTCTGGAGGAGGCAACCAGACGCGACGTAAAGAAATGGAGTCAGCCATTCATCGACGCTCTGGTTTGACCTTGCCGACGGCCTCTGGCGGCGCGGACCTGGCGACGACCGAACCGCCGCCGCCCGCTCGGATGAAAATCGCGCTGTTTTACTACGTGATTGTAAAAGATAACGCGATAGGAATGGTCGACAGAACCATCCTGGAACACCTGTCCGAAAAGTATGACTTTACTGTTTTCTCCAACAGGTTCGATAACCCATACCCGGACCGTATTCGCTGGATTCGTGTCCCCTGCATCCTTGCGCCATCCCTGTGTGCTGTGATTTCGTTTCGTCTTAGTGCAGCGGCGCTCTATTTCTGGCACCGTATCGCTGGGAGGCCGAAATTCGACATCGTGCATTCCAGCGATGCCGCCTTTGGTCATGTTCAGCTGGCCGACGCGCATTTCTGCAATCGCCATTACCTTTTGCATGTAATGGACAAAAAGGTTAAGGGAATTCGCGGCGCCGCTTCGTTTCTGGCGCGTCTTCTGGGAAGCGTTCTGGAGAGGCGAATCTATAGAAAAGCGCGCGTCGTCGTGGTCCCGTCAGCGGGTCTCCGTCGGGAGTTGATTCAGGCGCACGGTGTTGACAGCGGAAAGATCGTCGTCGTGCCCCTGCCGAATGATGCCCGCATGTTCCCGCCGGATCCGAGCGAAAGGGTTAAGGCCCGGGAGGGGCTTGGTTTAGCCGGATCCGAGCCGACTTTGGTGTTCGCCGCACTCGGAGATTTTGAGCGCAAAGGCCTGGGTTTACTGATCGATTCGCTCGCTGACTCGCGGCTCGCCGCTGTAAGGTTGCTGGTTGTTGGAGGAAGTGCCGGAGCTCTTGCACCATATCGTCAGAGAGCAAAGGATCGGAAAGTTCACGATCGCGTGACCTTTTGGGGCAAGCGTCCGATCATACGTTCGTTCCTCTGGGCCGCCGATGCGTTGATCCTTCCGTCGCGATATGAGGTTTTTCCGGTAGTCGTGATACAGGCGGCGCTTACCGCGCTGCCTCTCCTTACCACGCACTTGAACGGCGTGGAGGAATATGCGGTAAACGGAGTCACCGGTTTCTACATCGCTGAACCCGCTTCGATTGCGATCGCGGATACGGTAGCGAAGTTCTTTTCGCTTTCCGAAAGCAAACGCCGGGAGATGGGACTCGAGGCTCTCCGGGCGGTGCGTGGATTTACCGCCGAGCGCTTCGCCAACTCCTGGGAAAGCATCTATTCCCTTTTGGCTTAGGAGGGTGCTCAAAGAGGCCAACAATCACTTACCTTCGCTCGACTCGGAAGTGTATCCGCACGTGTGCAGACACTTACCGAGCCGTGACCAGGAAGAGGTGTCGTTCGGATGGCCTTTTTCCGCGTTCTGTCAGGATCGCATAATCATTCAATCACGGAAGGAAGTCGAACCATGCGTGTATTTTTAACCGGAGGAGCCGGTTTCATCGGAAGTCATACGGTCGCGAAGCTGCTAAGCGATCCGACCGTCTCGGAAGTCACCGTGTATGACAACTTTTCCTCCGGCAAACGAGAGTTCCTCCCTCGGGACGAACCTCGCCTGAATATAGTGAAGGCGGATATCTCCAGTCTTGAGCGCCTCTCCGAGGCCATTGAAGGACATGACCTTGTCTTTCACTATGCGTCCAATCCGGATATTGCTCGAGCGGCGCGCGAACCGGACATCGACTTCTGGCAGGGTACGTTTTTGACCCAGAACGTTCTGGAAGCCATGCGTCGCACGGGCGTGAAGGAGATCGTCTACTCATCGGGCAGCGGGATCTACGGAGACGCCGAGTTTCAAATGCTTGGAGAGAACCATTCTCCGCTTTTGCCTGTCTCCACTTACGGCGCAAGTAAGCTGGCGGGTGAGTCGCTGATCTGCTCCTACTGCTACATGTTTGGGCTCCGCGCATGGGTGTTCCGGTTTGCCAACGTAGTGGGGCCGCGACAAACCCACGGTGTGACAGTCGATTTTATTCGCAAACTGGCGGACCGACCCTCAGAACTCACGATTTTGGGAGACGGGCTGCAGAGTAAGTCTTATATCCATGTCGATGACGTTCTGTCAGCGATCTGGTGCGGCCGGAAGTCAGCCGGCGATACCTATAACTACTTTAACGTTTCGACTGACGACAATATTACTGTCAACGAGATCGCCGACATCGTAATCAACATTATGGGCCTCGGGAATGTTCGCCGAATCTACGCCGGAGGCAATCGCGGCTGGAAGGGCGACGTGCCCGTCGTCAGACTGGATGCGACAAAGATCGGGAAACTCGGCTGGCAAGCGACCCGATCAACCCATCAGGCGATCCGGGCTTCGGCGCAGGCGCTTCATGATGAGTTCGCCGCGGTGCTGAGTGCCTCCGTACCAGCGGCAACACACTAATGAGAATGTCGAGTATTCCCGTGAGGAAGAAGTGTGTCCGATGAAGATCCTGATGGTGCATGACTACTACTCGATCCGCGGTGGTGAAGATTCCTGTTTCGAGCGGGAGACGGCTCTGCTCGAACGTAATAATGTAGAAGTAGTAGGGTATTCACGCCGAAACACAGACGATACAGCCGGTTCTTTGTCATGGAACTCGAAGCTGGCCCTGGGGATTCGTACCATCTGGAGTCATTCCGATTACCAGGCGCTGCGGCAATTGATCAGCACGGAAAAGCCCGATCTGATGCACGTTCAGAATTCCTTTCCGCTGATTTCACCTTCCGCGTATTATGCGGCTCGTCATGAAGACATTCCTGTCATTCAGACGCTCCATAATTACCGGTTGATCTGTCCGAGCGCCGTCTTCATGCGCGAAAACAAAGTCTGCGAGGATTGCGCGCGCAAGACCCTCCCCTGGCCTGCTGTGGTCCATGCATGCTACCCCCATGGCCGTGCCGCTACTGCCGTCACTTCGTCTATGATCGCGATCCATCGGCTGCTGAAGACGTGGCGTGATGTCGTAGACGGATATATCGCACAGTCCGAGTTCATGCGCGCTAAGTTCATTGAATGCGGATTACCGGCCAGGAAGGTCTTCCTGAAGTCCGGCTTTGTTTATCCCGATCCCGGAGAGGCGCCTGGCTCCGGCGACTACGCCATATTTGTCGGGCGCCTTTCTCCCGAGAAGGGAGTCGATGTCCTGATCAAAGCCTGGGAGCAGACCAGACAGCCCTGGCCTCTTAAGATCATCGGTGAAGGTCCGCTCGACGCATCCATCAGAGCTTTAGCTTCGCGGATTCAAGGCATCGAGGTCCTCGGTCGGGTTTCCGGCGAGGAACTGCACTATCTGCGCCGCAATGCACGATTCCAGATCGTTCCTTCGATCTGGTACGAGGGCGCTCCTGCGGTAATCCTTGAGGCTTTTGCAATCGGACTGCCCATTGTCGCAAGCCGGATCGGGAGCCTCGCGACCATGATCGACCACAGCCGTAACGGCCTCCATTTCGAGACGGGAAATGCGGCTGATCTGGCAGCTCAGGTAGACAGGATGTTCCTCCGCCCCGAAGAATTGGCGTGGATGCGAAGAAATGCCAGACAGGACTTCTTGAATAAGTACACGGCTGACGAGAGCTTCACGGCCTTAATGGACGTGTACGCGAAAGTGATCACCGCGAACTCCGGTCTTGGCGTGCAGCGGACCGTCTCGAGCAGAGGCCTCGCGGGATGACAAGGCCTGCCCCTGATTTCGTAATCGTCGGAGCGCCGAAGTGCGGAACCACCGCTTTGTATTCAACCCTGCGATGTCATCCCGCACTCGCCTTATCGAAGATCAAAGAACCTTACTATTTCGCTTCCGACTATCCAAGGCGGCGCGAGATGGAAAAGGACGCCGAATACGAGGCTCTCTTTGCTCATGCCCGCAAGGGGCAGCTGCGTGGTGAGGCATCGGCAATTTACCTGAGTTCCGACACTGCGATTCCCGCAATCCTTGACCGTCGGCCCGACGCGAAGTTCATCGCCCTCGTGCGCGACCCCGTGGATATGTTTGTTTCATGGCACAACGAATGTCTGAAGTCGCTCGATGAGAACGAAAAAGACCCGGTCCGTGCCTGGGCGCTCCAGAATGATCGCGCCGCCGGGCGTCTTCCGGCGCTTTGTAAGGAACCCGGCTATCTCCAATATCGTGAAATCTGCTCTCTTGGGAGTCAGATCGGCAGATTCTTCGAACTCGTGCCCGCGAATCAGAGACTTGTTGTGGTCTGGGACGACTTGAATCGTGCTCCTGCCGCGGTCTACGAACGAATCCTTCACTTTTTGGGCGTTGAAGGTATCGGCCCGATCGACTTCCGGCGCGAGAATGCGTACGCGGTGCATCGGAGCCGGGTTGTTGCCTTACTGGCCCGATCGATCTACACCCACAATCGGCTGAAGCGCTTGCGCCTGCAGGTCAAACCACTTCTCAATGGACTGGGAATCTACCCTCTGGAATGGGCCGTTAACTACAGCCTTCAGCGGGCCGTGAAGCCCGCGCTGCCTGCCTCCTTCCTTTCGGGATTGCGCGCTGAATTCCGGTCGGACATCTTGTTGCTTGAACAACTCATCGAACGGGATCTGTCGCATTGGCGTGCTCCCGTGGAGGACGCGGGTTCTCTCAGGGCTCTTCGCCGGGTTTAACTGTCGCGAAGGAATGATTCTGGCCTCAACACGGCAACTGAGCCAAACCGCAGCCGACCGAGTTGCCGCGATACTCGCCCGGCCGACTCCCGGGCTCATTGCGGAAATCGATGGACTGCGGCTGATCGCCATCGGCTCTGTGGTGCTGGGCCATATCTGGGCGCGAATCGCATTCTGGGTCCCAGGCTCAACTGACCATATGGGAATTACGGAGCGAATCGTAGACCAGGGATATTTTGGCGTAATGCTGTTCTTTGTGCTGAGCGGATTCATCCTCTCGTTACCCTTCGCTGAGCATGCCCTCGTGGGCGGCCGTAAGGTTGATCTGAAATTCTATTTTGTCCGAAGGTTTGTCCGAATCGAACCGCCCTACTTCATTAATATTCTGGTAGCGACAACCCTGGCGCTACTCGCAGGCCACTCCCTCAGCGAAGTAGTTCCTCATCTGCTTTCGTCGCTGGTTTATCTCCATAATCTGATCTTTCAGATTCATCCCGCCGCGTCAAAGGGTTTTTACCTTAACGGCGTCACCTGGTCGCTTGAGGTAGAGGTACAGTTTTACATCCTGGCGCCGCTCCTGTGCGGAATCTTCTTTATACGGAGCACGCTGCTCAGGCGCGGTTTGATGCTGGGAGCTATGGTCGGCGGCATGCTTTCGTCCCAGTTGCTGCTCGCAACAAAGCCGATTGGAAGTTTGTCCATCGTAGGATATGTGGATTACTTCGCTGCCGGATTTCTGCTCGCAGACCTCTATGTTCTGAACTGGAAAGGCACCGCTGATAAAAGCTTCCTGGCCGATATCATCGGCGTCCTTGCGGCCGTGGCTCTGCTCGGTTGCCTTCTGGCAAGTCCCGTTCATTGGGCCGTGTCCCCGCCGGGTCCCGGTCTTGAATGGTCTGTTCTCGCTCCTTTCCTCGTATTGATTTTCTATGCTTGCGTGTTTCGCGGGCGATGGCTCAACAGACTGATGACGAATCGGTGGATCGTCGTTACTGGCGGAATGTGTTATTCCTTCTACCTCTATCACTCTCTTGTGATCGGCGCGCTGTTTTCCAGAGGAACGCTGAGGTTTTACAATCCACACCATCCTTTCATCGTCAATTTCCTCGCGCAGTGCGCACTCATATTGCCAGTTGTGACGCTCGTCTGTACCTTCTGCTATCTGGTCTTCGAGCAGCCTTTCATGCGTAAAGAACTGCAGCGTCGGGTATTGGCCGCCTTGTCGCGGGTTCAGCAGCGCGAAGTGGTGGCATATTGAACTCGACAGTTCGCATTCCAATTCTCGGAGGTGCCCGGCAATCCAGCCGCTGCGGGAACACAGTGTCCGTCTTCATCGCCGGCATTCGCCGCATTGCTCGTCTTTCGGGCCGCCGTCTGCTGGATATCGGCTGTGGAGAGGGGTCTCTTACCATCCCGCTCGGGGAAGACTTTGAAGAGGTACACGGGATTGACGTTCAGGCGGCGAACATAGACGGCTTCTTCGCGCGACTGGAAGGCGACCAGATCTCGAAGTATTCGCCGCACCTTTCATCGGCCGCCCGGCTCGCCTTTCCCGACGCGTATTTCGACGCGGTCATCTCCATTGAAACTCTCGAACACGTGGACAATCTCGCGGCTGTAACCAGAGAGTGCGTACGTGTCCTTCGGCCCGGCGGACAGCTGGTGCTTACGGTCCCGAATCGCTGGTTTCCCGTCGAAGGCCATGGCGGTCGCTTGTTCGGAAGGCAATTCTCCCGCCTGCCTTTGCTGACCTGGTTTCCGTGGCTTCACAGCCGCATTGCGAATGCTCGCGTATTCACTGTAAGAGCGCTCGATAACCTTTTCACACCTCTGGGAATGAAGCGCGTGGCGCTTGGCTACCTTTGGCCGACATTCGAACACGGAGGCGGCGGCATGCTGCGAGTTCTTCAAAAGATCGCTCGCCCGCTTTTCGGATTGATGCGTGTCATGGAGACCAGCCCGCTTCGTTTCTTCGGAAGCTCGATTGTCGTGAGATACGAAAAAGCGCGGTAACCCCAATGACGTCTGACTTCATCATCGGCATGAAAGTCCACGGCACCACCTATACCGACGCGGCCAGCCTAATCCTGAAGTGGGCCGAGCAGCAATGCTCCCGATATGTCTGTGTCGCCACCGTAAACAACGCCATGGAAGCCTGGGATTCCGCCGAATTCCGTCGCGTCATGAATGAGGCCGACCTTGTCACCCCCGACGGGATGCCGCTGGTATGGGGGCTAAAACTTTTGGGGCGCACCGGAGCCACCCGCGTATACGGGCCAGATCTGACTCCAGTTGTACTACGAATGGCTGCGGAGCAGAGTGTGCCGGTCGGCTTTTACGGTGGATCGCCCGCGGTTCTCGACCGTTTGCAGGAAGTCGTCCGCGCTCGCTTCCCGCGGCTCCGAATTGCCTACGCCTTCTCGCCTCCCTTTCGTCCGCTGACTTCGGAAGAGGACGAAGAGGTCACAGCCGCGATCAACGCCTCCGGTGCCCGGATTCTCTTCATCGGTCTCAACACACCCAAGCAGGACTTCTGGATGGCGGCCCATAAGGATCGCGTTCAGTGCGTGATGCTCGGCGTTGGTGCGGCCTTCGACTTTCTGGCTGGCTCCAAGGCCCAGGCCCCGCGCTGGATGATGAAGATCGGAATGGAGTGGTTTTTCCGGCTTTTGAGCGAGCCGCGCAGGTTATGGAAGCGATATCTGATGCATAATCCGCGATTTGTCGTGCTTTTCACGTTGCAATTGTTGGGCTGGAAGAGATTTCAGGAAACAAATCGGGCGTAACCGATATGGCCGCGCCTACCCTGACGCACTCGTCGTCGGGAACACTTACAACCCCCTGGACGGGCCCCGGGCTGATGGCCGTAACTCTGGCCTCCGCGGACATTTGCGCCACGGGGCTGGCCGTAGTTGCCGGATTCAGAGTCTGGTCGCTGATGAATCCCACGATTCCGCCGCTCCAGCCGGTGATGGCGCTTGCGCCTGTTTTTTGTGCCGCATTATTTGCCTTCGAAAATCTTTATCCGGGTATCGGGATGAGCGCGGTGGAACATATCCGGAGGGTTTTCCGTGGAATCACGCTGGTTTATCTCATGCTCACCGCCGCCATGTTTATGGCGAAAGACCGGTGGGCTGATTCCCGCGGCGGCTTTTTTCTGGCGTGGGCGTTCTCGCTGGCGCTCGCTCCCATGGCGCGCTGGTGCTGTAGCAAGCTCTTCGGTCAGCGCGCGTGGTGGGGTGTTCCCGTTCTGATCCTCGGCGGTGGGGAAACAGGCCGGCGCGTCATTCAGAATCTGGCGGCGAACCTGATTCTCGGCTACCGCCCGGTTGTTTGTCTCGATGACGATCCGGCAAAACACGGTGAGTTCGAAGGCGTTCCCGTCACGGGCTCGATCAACGCCGCCGCGGAATTTGCTGCCGAGTACGGAATTCACTACGCCATCGTCGCTATGCCCGGCATGACGGGTTCAAAGCTGACGCCATATCTCCGCAGCTGGTCAACCGTTTTCGAGCACGTCCTCATCGTCCCGGACCTTTTCGGCATCGGCAGTTTGTGGATCGAAACGCGTGATCTGGGTGGCATCCTCGGACTGCAGATTCGCCACAACCTTCTCAAGCCGGTGAACCGATGGATCAAGCGGCTCGTGGATATTGTCTTTGCGGCGGCGGGCCTTATCGCGATTGCGCCCTTCGCTCTGGTGGGCGCCCTTTGGATCCGGCTCACCAGTCCCGGCTCTGCTCTCTTCTTTCAGGAACGCGAGGGCAAAAATGGCAAGCCGCTCCGCATCCTCAAACTGCGCACCATGTACCCGGACGCTGAACAGATGCTGGAACGTCACCTTGCGGCGAACGCGGACGACAGGGCCGAGTGGGAGCAATTCTGCAAGCTAAGAAACGACCCTCGTATTCTTCCTGGCGTCGGCCGCTTCCTTCGCAAGACAAGCCTCGACGAGATCCCTCAACTCTGGAACATACTCAAGGGCGAGATGAGTCTCGTTGGGCCGCGTCCATTCCCCGCGTATCATAACTGTCGTTTCGACCCTGAATTCAGGTCGCTTCGTACGCAGGTCCGGCCGGGACTTACAGGCATGTGGCAGGTCAATGCCCGCAGCGATGGCAACCTCGACGTTCAGGAGTCCCTCGACACCTATTACATCCGTAACTGGTCTTTGTGGCTGGATCTTTATCTCATGATCCGCACGGCGCGCGTAGTGCTGACCGGCCAGGGCGCTTACTGACGGACCTGCTCAGAACGAGACCACCATCCCCAGCGGCGCAACCCATGCCCGGTCGATTTCCACTACTACGGAACGCTGCAGCAACGTAAGCGACAGGATCAGTCGGGTCTTCTTATCCTCCACGAAAACACCCTCCAGGCCCTTCAGCGGGCCGTCGTTCAGTCGGACTTTCGATCCAGTCGCCAGGGTGGGGTACGGCATCGCGTCCAGTCCCGACGCGCAGACCGCCTGCAACGCCGCTATTTCGGTCTCGTCCACCGGTTCCGGCGTTTTTCCAAAGCCCACAATTGACACCACGTCGGGCGTCTTGAGCACGGCCTGCCGCTCGATCGGGTCGAACCGGCAGAACACGTAACCCTGGAACAGAGGTCGCTCGATCTTCCTGATCCGATCCGACCACTGGCTCCTCGAAGAATAGAGCGGCAGGAAATCTTCGAAACCGCGGGTTCGAAGCGCTTGCGCGGTAAGCCTTTCTTTCCGCGGTCCCACCGTCAGCGCGTACCACGCGCATTCACCACAATCCATATGACGTATATTAACCACGAGGAGAATGCGTGGGCAGACGTTTAAGCATCGAAGTTCCGGGATTCGGTCACGATAATCCGATCCCCGCGGCCTGCAAAGTCGGGCCGTTTTTGATCTCCAGTGGAATTTCGGGCAAGGAGCCGTATACCGGAAAGATGCTGGAGGGGCTTGAAGCGCAGTGCGCGCAAATGTTCGCCACTGTCCGGCAGATTCTGGAAATTGCCGGCGGCAGCCCCGAAGACGTCGTGAAGATGAACGTCTGGATGAAAGACCGCTCCCAACGCGACACGCTGAACGTCGGATGGCTCGAAATGTTTCCGGACGAACATTCGCGTCCGGCGCGCCACACGTTCGCCGCTCCCGATCTTCCGGGCTCGATGCTGGTGCAGTGCGAGATCTTCGCTGTTCTATAAAAAGCCGTTCTATGAAAGAATGATGCCGTGATTATCGACATTCACGCCCACGTTTGCGCCGCGCCTGAACTTTATCAGTGGAAGGCCCTCCAGATGTCTGCCCGCGGCGCGCATGGCTACGCCCCGAAGCGATTCACCGACGATTGGGTCCGCGATCACCCCGATACGAAACGTAATCTCCGGATTATGGATTCGGTCGGGACCGACGTGCAGTTTCTGTCTCCGCGGCCGTTTCAGCTCATGCACGCCGAGAAGCCGGTGAAGATGGTCGAAGCCTGGGCGGTCGCCAATCACGACTACATCGCCCAGCAGGTCAAGGCTTATCCCAATCGCTTCGAGGGCGTGTGCGCCTTTCCCCAGGCTGCGGGCGAGCCGGTCAGCTTCGGTTTCGCGGAAATGACGCGCTGCGTCGAAGATCTCGGGTTTATCGGAACTCTGATCGACACCGACCCCGGTGAGGGCGATAACAGCACGCCGACGCTCGGCGACGAGTATTGGTATCCGCTCTGGGAGAAGATGATCGAACTGGATATTCCCGGGCTGATCCACGCCAGCGGCTGCAAACACGGGCGGGAAAGCTACAGCCAGCACTTCATCACTGAAGAGAGTCTGGCTGTCCTTTCGCTGGTCAACTCGCGGGTCATGGAAGACTTCCCGAAGCTGCGAATCATCGTCGCCCACGGCGGCGGTTCCATCCCTTACCAGATCGGCCGGTGGCAGGCTGATCATGTGATGAAAGGCGGGGGCACCGTCGAGCAGTTCAACCGGCGCCTCAGAATGCTTTACTACGACACGTGCCTGCACGCCCGCAAATCCATCGAGATGCTGGTCGGCATCGTGGGCAGCGAGAACGTCCTGTTTGGAACCGAAAATCCGGGCTCGGGGTCGGCCGCCAATCCGGAAACCGGCAAGAGTTTTGACGACATCAAGCCGCTGATCGACTCGATCGACTGCCTGTCCGATCAGGACCGCCGCAATATCTTCGAAGGCAACGCGCGCCGTCTCTTCCCTCGCATGCACGAGAAATGAAATGGCGCGCATTGCCTTCGGTTTAGCCACGTCCCACGGACCGATGCTTTCCGTTCCTCCGGAAGCATGGCATGAGCGTGTCCCCTTCGACCGCGCGAACCCCAAACATCACTTCCAGGGGCGGATTTACAACTTCGATCAAATGGTCGAGTTGCGGGCTGGCATGGGTCTGGCGAAGCAGCTGGCACCTCAGCTCACCCCGGAGGTTTTCCGCGAGCGGCATGCCCGCTGCCAGAAAGCGATCTGCGAGCTCGGTGACATTTTCGAAAAATCGAAGCCAGATGTCGCCGTCATTGTCGGGAACGATCAGATGGAGATTTTCACCTCCGATCATGTACCGGCATTCGCCGTCTTCTGGGGGCCTTATGTGGAAGGCATCCCCCGCACTCCGGAATTTCTCGCGAGCCTGCCGCCGGGCGTCGCTCGCGCCGAACTTGACCGGACTCCTTCGGTCTATACGCAATATCCGTGCCTGCCGGAGCTCGGCCAGCACGTCATTGAGCGCGTGGTGGCTGAGGACTTCGACGTCGCACAGTTGACGCGGCTGCCTACGGGCGCGATCGGCTCCAACGCAGCGCCGCATGCCTACGGTTTCGTGTACCGGCGTATTCTGCGCGACAAACTTGTGCCGCATGTGCCGGTATTCGTGAACACTTTCTATCCGCCGAACCAGCCGACCGCGGCCCGATGTTTCGCCTTTGGCCAGGCTCTCGGCCGCGCCCTTGCTTCGTGGCCCGAAGACCTGAAGGTCGCGGTGATCGCTTCGGGAGGGCTGACGCATTTCGTCATCGACGAATCGTTCGACGCGCGGTTCCTTGAGGCGCTGCAGCGCGAAGACACCGCCGCTCTTACAAGTTTGCCGGAGGAGCTGTTCCAGTCAGGAACCTCCGAGATCAAGAACTGGATTACAGTCGCGGGCATTATGGCCGAAGCCGGTTTGACCATGAGGCTCGTCGATTACGTTCCCTGCTACCGTTCCGAAGCCGGCACCGGAAGCGCCATGGGCTTCGCTCATTGGCATTAGGAGGCCGGTATGAACAAAGTCGTTCGGCTGTTTTCTCTCCTGCTCGCGGCAGTGATCTTGCACGCGCAAACGCCGCCGCTCCGGAAGATCGTCATCAATTATCCGACGCGCACCGGTCAGGTCTGGCCGCTGTACATCGCCAAGGATGGGGGTTATTACAGTAAGTACGGCTTCGACGTCAACCTGATTTTCGGCGTCCATCCGGCCGGCATCGCCATGCTCGTCAGCGGGCAGGCCGCGATGACGGCTTATACGCTGGAACAGGCGATGATCGCGGCGTCCCGCGACGGCTCGCTGATCGCTCTCGGCAGCCCGTTCAAGAAGAGCCTCTTCGCTCTGATGGCGAAGAGCAATGTCGCCGATATGCGCGCCTTGAAGGGCAAGCGCATCGGCGTCAGCCAGATCGGCGACGCTCCTTACAACTACACCATCGGGCTGCTGGCGAAGGTGGGGGTGACCGCGAGAGATGTCGAATGGATTCCGATCGGCGCCGACGTGAACTCGCGGGCTGCCGCGCTGATCGGCGGACGCGTGGACGCCACGATGATCACTGCGCCCGTATATTTCAAGCTTGAAGAGCAAGGTTATAAGAGCCTCGCTAATATCAGCGATTACGACGATATCTACGCTCCGTCGGTCTACTTATTCCGGAAGGCAACAGTCACGGCCGACCCTGGTCTTGCCGAATCGCTGATCAAGGCCCATGCCGAGGCGATCAAACGCTTCTACGACGACAAAGCATTTGCGGTTAACGCCTACATTGCATACGACAAGCAGGACCGAGGCGAGATCGAGCGCGTCTACGATCATTACGCCCAGGTCAACGACTACGAGCGGATACCCTACGTTCTCGCCGCGGCGGTCAAGTACGTCCTCGATCATCCCTCCGACGAACGTATCGGAGCGCAGATGAGAGAATTCGATTTTCGCAAGGTCATCGACAACAGCGTCGTCGATCGCCTGGTGCGGGAGGGTTTTTTCGAGAAGCTGTTCGGGCCTGGAATCAAAGAGGAGGAGGAACGCAAGGCGAAACTGGCGTTCCGTTGACGATATGACCAGACAGGAAATCCTGCTCGCGCAAAAGGAATTTATTTTCCCGGCGGTCTTTCATTACTTCAAAGAACCGCTGGTCGTCTCCCACGCCAAAGATCAATATGTCTGGGACGCGGACGGCCACCAGTACCTCGATTTCTTCGGTGGAATCGTCACCGTCAGCGTGGGCCACTGCAACGAGGAGGTCAACGCCAAAGTACACGAGCAGATCGACAAGCTCGAGCATGTTTCGACCGTTTTCGCGAACGAGCCACAGGTAAGGCTCGCGCAAAAGCTGGCCTCTATCACGCCGGGGGGCGCGCTGCGAAAATCGTTCTTTACGAATAGCGGCACCGAGGCAAATGAGACGGCGATCCTGGCGGCGCGATGCTATACCGGATCGACCGAGGTCATAGCGCTTCGGCACTCTTACCACGGCCGCTCATCGGCGATGATGGGCGTGACGGGCCAGGCGAGCTGGAAGCTTGGACCACCGCAGGCCGGCGTGGTTCACGCGGTGAACGCCTACTGTTATCGTTGCCCGTTTGGTTTGACGTATCCGTCCTGCGAGGTGAAGTGCGCGCAGGACATCGAGCAGGTGATCCGGACCACTACTTCGGGACGCGTCGCCGCGCTGATCGCGGAACCCATCCAGGGCGTTGGCGGATTCATCACGCCTCCGAAAGAATACTTCAAAATCGTCACCGATATCGTGCGCAATTACGGCGGGATCTTCATCTCCGATGAGGTCCAGACCGCGTGGGGACGTACCGGCGGCAAGTGGTTCGGAATCGAGCACTGGGGAGTGCAGCCCGATATCATTACGAGCGCGAAGGGTCTGGGAAACGGAATGCCGATCGGCCTGACCATCGCGCGGCCGGAGATCGCGGACGCCATGAAAGGCGTTACCATTTCCACCTTCGGCGGCAATCCCGTGGCCACCACTGCGGCGAAAGCGGTGATCGATTACATCGAAGAGCAGAATCTGCTTCGCAATACCGAAGAGGTCGGCGGCTATCTGAAGGACAAGCTGCTCGGCCTTCAGGAGAAGCATCGCATGATTGGAGATGTGCGCGGCATGGGTCTTCTGCTGGCGATGGAACTGGTGGAAGACCGCGTCACTAAAGCGCCTGCCACCGCCGGCACGCTGCAGGTGATGGAAGCCGCCCGCGAGAATGGCATCCTGCTGGGCCGCGGGGGGCTTTACGGGAACGTGCTGCGCCTGTCGCCTCCGATGAACATCGGGCGCTCCGACGTGGACGAGTTCATCTCAAGGCTCGATTGCAGCCTGCAGGCGCAGTCCCGCTGAGAACGGGTGAGTTCAGGTTGTCAAAGATCACTTTTCAAAAAATTCGATGTTGAAGCCGGAACGGGGGTCAGCGCGGACGAGGGCGTCCGCCCCACCACGTCATGCGGCGGACAGGACGGCGGGCGCGTTCGTGCCGCAGCAGCGTTTGTATTTCGCTCCGGAATCGCAGGGGCAGGGTGCGCCTCGGGGGATCGACGCCGTCTGGGGCGATTCGGATTGGGTTTGTTTTGTTGGATTGTTCGGGAGCAAGTGCGGGAGCGCGTCGGCGATGAAGTTCGGTTTGAGATCTTTATTGATGTCTTTATTGATGTCTTTATTGATGTCTTTGTCATTTCGGACCTGGCGTTCGGTCTGGAGCCGGCGCAGTTCGGCAGCGGCGCGCCGGAAGTGGCGAAGGGCCTGAGTTCGGGCGCGGTCGATTGAGTTCCAAGCGGCGGCGGTAGCGGGGTCGAGCATGGGATCGAGACCACTTTGGGCTTCGAGCGTAGATTCGGCTGCGGCGCAGCGGCGAAGCCGCCAGGCGGCATGGACGATTTCCGCGGCGAGAGTGGTCTCCATGGCGCCGTGCGGTGCGAGCTGGTGCTGGAAATCCTCGCAGAAGGCCTGGTAGAAAGATTCTTCCTCGGGGCGAACAACGTCGCCTGCGGAATAGAGCCCGAACGTGGTCGAGTTGCGGGATACGCGCGCTTTGCCTTCGGCGGTACGGGGTCCGGTGGAGGCCTCCGCGTTGCGGCGGTTGGCTGCGATTTGAGCTTCTGTGGACATGAATAGCGTTTTCCTGGCATCAGCATAGCTGGCGAAAACGGGTATCCGGCGCGGGAGGAACTGTAAAGCATTGAAAAGGCGCGGTAAAAATTTTGCAAAATCCTGAACTGCTCTGGAGAAACGCGATTAAAACACCCGATTCGCGAAATGAGGCAGAATTATGTTCAATTCGCCGCCCGTCCGCGCCGAGGACGCACGGCGCTTTCACGGGATTTGTACCAATTTTACGGATACCGGCCTCGTTCCGATGCAGAACCATCGCAGGCGCGTCGTCCGATCCGGTGCTGAGTCTTGCGGTACAGTAGTGAATATCACTACATCATTGGGCTACCGTGAGCAAAACAATCTCGGCTGCGGACGCCAATCGCCGGTTCTCCGAACTCTTGCGAACCGTGAAGAACGGCCAGAGTGTCGTGGTGACGAGTCACGGCAAGCCGGTGGCTAAAATCTCGCCCGTCGGTGAGGATAATCGGGCCGTGACCGGCGCGCGTTCCGTCCTTTTCGCCCGACTGCGTCGAGAGCGGGTTGTGAACGCCGGCCGCTGGACCCGCGACCAGCTGTACGATGACGCGCAATGAGGATCGCGTTGGACACTAACGTCCTGGCGTATGCCGAAGGCACAAACGGAGCGATCAGGCGAGATCAGACACTGGGACTTATCCAGCGATTACCGCCGGAGGCTGTGGTGCTGCCGGCTCAGGCGCTGGGCGAGTTATTTAACGTACTCGTTCGAAAAGCCCAGCGCCGCCCGGCTCGCGCGCGTACAGCCATCTTGAGCTGGCGCGACGCGTATGCAGTGGTCGACACGTCGGCAGCCGTAATAGTCAATGCAACTGATCTGGTGTCTGATCATGGCCTTACGATTTGGGATTCGGTGATGCTGGCTGCATCGGCCGAGGCTGAGTGTCGTTTGCTTCTTTCGGAAGATTTCCAGGAAGGGTTTACCTGGCGGGGAGTCACTGTGACCAACCCGTTTGCGGCCACCCCTCATCCCATCCTGACCGCGCTGCTTATGCCACTGGACGATCAGGCCCTCAGCGGTCTGGCGGTGGCTCGTCTGGTGGGACGCGACATCTCTTCCGGTTGCAGACTACCACAGTCCGACAAGCCGACTATACGGTCAAAGGGATTCGCGAAGCCAGTCGGGTTTGTCGTCCTGGGTCTTTGGAGGCTCTTTCGAAGCGGAATTGGGAGAGCCACGCGCATTCAGACTGGCGCAATTCGACCCGCCGACGTTGCCCAGCCAGTCAGCTAACGCGATCGCAAGACCAGGAAAACCGGGCCAATTATTTGAGTCCCGCGCCCAACCTCTACATCATCGCTACAGGATCGGCACCGCCGGTACTACCAGAAGAGGGAATGATGCCAACCTCCCCTACCGAGATCATTGCGATCGACATTCTGCTCAAGCCGGACGCCTCAATGCTGCAGCATGCGGAAGTCAACAACGAGCGTCTGTTAAAGGAATTTCCACGCGGTTTCGCGCTGGACGCGGAGCACCGGCCGCACATCACGATGGTGCAGCGTTTCGTACACGCCGAAGACCTGGAGAAGGTGTATGCCGCCATCGGCAAGGTGCTCAACAGCGCCAATGCCACCGCCATGAACCTGGTGGCGTTCAAATACTACTACGCCCCAGGCCCAGGTGTTGGAGTGGCGGGCATTTGCGCCAGGCCGACTCCTGAATTGCTTAAGTTACAGGCGGATGTGATCTCCGCCGTGGCGCCGTTTACGGTGGAGACGGGAACTATAGCCGCGTTTACGGCTCCTCACGACAACCCCGCTTTCGACGCCCTCCTGATCGAATACGTTTCGGCATTTGTCCCGAAATACTCGGGCGCCAATTACAATCCGCACGTCAGCACCGGCGTCGCGCCGCGCGAGTACCTCGATCGCATGCTCGCCGAACCGTTCGAGTCATTCACTTTCTCGCCGGCGGGCGCGGCCGTTTACCAGCTCGGACCGTTCGGCACGGCCGCGAAGAAACTCAAAGAATTCGATCTGAAAGGTTGATGCGATGATGCCGAGCCCAGCGCGAAAAAGTAAGTCTGGAGCCGCCGCCCTTCCTTCGTGGAGCGAGGGCCCGGCCAAACGATCGATAGTGGATTTCGTCGATAGAGTCACAACGGAGGGTAGCCCGGACTTCGTCCCCGTGGCGGACCGGATCGCGGTCTTCGACAATGACGGCACGCTCTGGGCCGAACAGCCGTTTCCTGTCCAGGGACTGTTTGTCTTAGACCGTGTCCGCGCGCTCGAGCCCCAGCATCCCGAGTGGAAAGATCAGCAGCCGTTCAAGGGAGCGCTGGAGAACGACATGAAGGCGCTCGCCGCCGCTGGAATGCCGGGTCTGGTGGAACTGGTGATGGCAACCCATGCAGGCATGACCACGGAAGAATTTGACCGCATCGTGAAGGACTGGGTTGCCACGGCGCGGCACCCGAAATTCAAGCGACCCTTTACCGAACTTGTCTATCAACCCATGCTGGAGGTGCTGGAGTTCCTGCGATCCAGCGGCTTCAAAACGTTCATTGTTTCGGGCGGCGGGGTCGAGTTCATGCGCACCATAAGTGAAACCATCTATGGCATCCCTGCCGAGCAGGTGGTCGGCAGCAGCATCGTGACGAAGTACGAAATTCAGGACGGCAGGCCCGTGCTGCTGCGCCAGCCAAAGCTGAACTTTTACGACGATAAGGAAGACAAGCCGGTCGGCATCAACGTCTTCATCGGGCGCCGCCCCCTGGCGGCCTTCGGCAACTCGGATGGCGATTTCGCAATGCTCGAGTGGGTTACGGGCGGCCCGGGTGCACGTTTCGCGATGATCGTGCACCACGACGATGCCGTACGCGAGTTCGCCTATGATCGTGACGCGGGCCTGGCCAGACTGGACCGGGGCCTCGATGAAGGGCCAAAGCGTGGCTGGACGATGGTGAGTGTGAAGAACGACTGGAAGCGCGTTTTCCCGTTCGATGCGGAGGCAACGAAGGAGCCGCTCGTTAGCCAGGGGCAAGGAAAAGCCTGATGCATCCGACCCCCGTTCCACCGCCGCGGTGCGGGAACGTTTTCGAATTTCCCGCACGTACGAAAGGATCCCGAACATGATACGCCCCACAGCGTCAGCTATGAGCCGGGGCCGTATGATCGCCGGCCTCTTAACTTTGCCGGCGCTGTGTGCCCGCACTGAGATCGCGCGCGCGCAAGCCGTGAACGAAAACGCAGTCACCGCCATCGACATCGCGCTCGAACCGGACGCCATCATGATCCAGCACGCCGAGGCGGCGAACTGTCGCCTGAGGCAGGATTTCCCGAAAGGCTTCGCGCTGGACGCAACGCACCATCCCCACATCTCGATGCTGCAGCAATTCGTGCACACGGTCGACCTTGACAAGATCTATGCCGCGGCCGGGCGCGTTTTCGGAGAGGAAAAGCCGCTGAGTTGGAAGCTGAAGGCGTTCAAGTATTACTACATCCCGTCGCCGCCAGTCGGCCTGGCCGGCATCGTCGTCGAGACGACGCCCGAATTGCTAAGCCTGCAGCAGAAGCTCATTGCGGCGGTCATCCCCTTCACCGCGCAGGGTGGCACGCGGGCCGCGTTCATGAGTACTGAGGATGGCCGCGACATTCAGGCATCACTGATCGAGTACGTCGCGGATTTCGTAAAGGGCGCTGCCGGACCAAAATTCAATCCGCATGTCACTACCGGAGTCGGTACCGAAACTTATCTCGATAAGTTGCTGGCAGAACCATTCGACGCATTCACTTTCTCACCTGTGGGCGCCTCGGTCTATCAGCTCGGCAGCTTCGGCACGGCGCGAAAGAAGCTGAAGGAGCTGGCGCTGAAACACTGAACCCCACGCTGCCGTTGAGCGACAGATTCCTCCGCCCTCCCGCGAAAGCCCTTGCAGGAGCCCCGGAGCCGGCGGAAGGATGGTCTGTCCATTCGGGGTTCCGACGAGCGCGAGCGGATCCGCAGTAATGCGCGTCCAATTTGAGCACATGCCGTAAAACGCGTTATTCGGAAACCGAGCCAAGCCGGATTTGATCTCAAATTTGCAGAGCACGTTTGGATCGCACCTTACCGGGACCAGTGGCGCCGGGAATATTGGGTAGTCGACCACGTCGAACCACCAACTGAGAATTGAGGCAATACGTCGGAATCGCAGCATTCAGGTCTTGTTTCGCTCCACTGAAACAGACCACTCCGGCGTATCCGAGATATCTCCCAGCGCAGCAACCGCCGCATCCGTGCTCGGATAGAACGGGGGCTCGGCCGGGAATACATCAGTCAATTCGCGCGCCAGACCCTCCAGCGAAACGGCAGCCCTCGTATCCTTTTCGCGCGTCGCCAAAAGCGTCAGCAGGGCACGTCGGCCCTCGTCGTCTACCTCTGTCGCCTGCGTGAAGTCAAACAGGATCCTCCGCGGAGTCGGAACCGCGTTCCACGCCTTTTGAAGGGCGAATGTCGTGAACAGGTTTAGCCGCCCTACCACTTTCACCGTGAAAAACGGACCCGGAATAATCTCGAAGTACTCCCCCAGAAAACTCTCGATCCGCGCACTTCTGACGGCGACCACAGCCGAACCTTTGAACGGATGATCGATCGTGAATCTCGCACCACAAACGGGACAAATTTGCGACGCCGGGTCGCAGTCGTCTTCCGCCATGGAATCAGCCCGCCCGTGGCACACCGGGCAGGTGCAATACAGCATAGATAAGCCGGGTTGAAAGGATCGCAGCGCGGCGCTTTCACCGCCGAAAGTCTCATAAACCGTGTAGAGTTTGGTAATTTGCAGGATATCGCGAAGCTTTTTTCCCAAGGTCATCATCTTGAGGATTCCCCCGCGGTTTTTGACGGTGGTGAATGCGCTCACCAGTTCCCCGATTCCGCTGCTGTCTATGTAGTAGACCTCCCCCATATTTATGAGGAGTTTCTTCTTTCCCTCGTCAGTAAGTTTCCGGATCGCGTCATGGAAAGTCGCGCATGTGTCCAGGGTCAGATTTCCCCCAATATCCAGAATCGTTACGTCGCCCGCCTGCCGTTGGGTAATCCTCAGGGTCATGACGAGGCCTTTCCCACCATCGCGCCGGCGGCGATCACGATGATGCTAATGTCATCTCCCATATCCAATTCCCTCGGGTGCGCCTTCCAGTCGCCCAGAATGCCATCTCCAATCGCGCGCGCGCCTTGCGAGGCGCGCGCTTCGATGATGCCGGTGAAGCGGTACCCATAGGGCTCTCCCGCAAATACGTGGTCCTCCGTCAGGCCGTCGGTCACGAGTGTCAGGACATCCCCAGGACCAAGAGTGAGCGCGTATTCCGGAAACTCTCCAGCGCCTCCAGACGCAGAAGTGCTGCTGTGAAGCAACTTGCCGCCGAGAGGCAAAATATCGCATTTGCCCCGGCGTGCGGAATAATGAACGGGCCAGGGGTGGCCAGCGTTGGCTATACGCACAATCCCGCGACTCGGGTCGATATCGGCGCACTGCATCGAAATCCGTTTGAAATAGTCGTAGTCCCGAATTGTAGCGTCTATGCGGTTGAGGATTTGGCCCAGGCTAAGGCGACCTGACCTGGCCACCAGCTCGTGGAAGAGGTTACCAATGAAGCGGGCGACAAACGCGCTCCTCAACCCCACAGCGGGCGCATCTCCGATGGCCACCACCAGGCGGTCGCCCATTGCTACCATTTCAAAGAAGTCGGCTGCCACGGCTGCTTTCGGGAGCACCGCAGCCCAAACATCCAGTTCCGGCACGCGGACCAGAGGTGGCTCGATCCGATGAGTTCGAAACACGTCCGGTCCGGAGCGCCACGGTTGCACCGCACCGGCGACGGATGGAATGATGTCGCCACCCGCGATTTGCCTCAGCGATTCGACGATCGAAACGCAGCGCTCGACCAAAGAGGGATCTCCCTGCGCAAGCAGCGAGCGAGTCAAAAGCTCTACGTCTTCCAATACCGCATAGCCGAACCGAGACAGCTTTTCGGCGAGAAAATCCTCGCGGATCGTTTCCAGCAACTGCTGATGAGCCCCGGATTCGAACAGATGCCAGGCAAGCGAATTAAACCGGTAGTCGTCGACCCGGTGTTCCGGGCGCTCCAGCCAGACGGTAAACCTTTTGTGAGCAGCACGGAGTTCGTCGTCATACAGAATCGTGCGCGTGACGAACTCGTGGAACCGCGAGTGGTAGAAGGTATAGCCTTCCGACGTCTTGAGCAGAAATTGCTCTATCGGGCGGATGCCCCCGTCAAAAATCTCGCGCTGCTGACGACCTGTAATCTCGCCCAGTTCCCGTATCGATAATGGCTTTCGCACAACCGAGAGCAGACCCATGACCTCGCCCAGGACGGCGTTGCCAACACGCAGAGTGCTCGTCGCCTTGCGAAAGAAGCCTTCGATGGTTTCGGGAAGGTCCTGCGGACTAAAGCGAGGATGGCTCACCAGATCGTCGGCGGCAGCACGCAGGTATAGCGGATTTCCCTGTGCGGCTTCGGCGATCCGCTGCATCTCCGCCGGCGTGATGTCGGGTTTGCGGGTCCGCAAAATATCGCTCATCGCGGCTGAGTCCAGTGGGCCAAGCTCGAGTATCTGCCGGGGTGTGGCGAAGAGCCGTTCCAGCAACCGGTCCAGGTGGGGGCCGCTGCGGGAAGTGATCACGAAAAACACGCCGTCCGGAAGCCCATCCACCGGAAGCCATGGCGGATCGGTCCCGCTTTCGGTAAGCTCGTCCAGTGCGTCGATGACGACGACGACCCTCTCGCCGCGGCCTGCGGCGCCATACAGAGTTTCCTCAAAGGCCTTCGTCAATTCAGCTACGGAATCCGGCAACGCGATTCCAGAGTCTTGCGAGCGCGCAAGCTGAGATAACAGGGATCGGAGAATCAGGCGCGGGTCTGCGCGCCCGCCCGTCCGGCTGACGAAATGATGCACGTAACCGCCGCTCTTGATGAACCGGCATGCCAACGCTGTCTTGCCCTGTCCCGGACCGCCGTACACCACAAAGTAGCCACGCTTGTTTTTCTGGAGGAAACTTTCCAATGCGGACTGCGCCTGGTTTCTGCCAACGAAAGTTCGCGTATGCTCGTCGATGATCTGGCGCTGTACAGCAAAATAATCATCGCCGGTGCCGGAAGCCGCACGCGGCTCCCGCGAGATCGCGCCGGAGCGCGGATTGGAACCCTGTGGCCCGCCAGGGAACGTCGCAAGCAGGTAGTTGGTGAGGTGACGCCGAAGGAGTTTTTCGAAATTGCTTACTCCCTTGTAGGGCCACCACAGCCCCTCTTTGGGGAACTCCCTCCGGAACTCCAGGACCTGTCCCCATTGGTCCGTCTCCTCTTTCGACTGAGGAGTGCAAGCTTTTTGGTTGAAGTAGATCATCAGTTGCGGGCGCCCGCTTTGCTTCCACGCGGCATACGCCCGGCGGATCTCATGCTCGGTGCCTGATCGCGCATCCTCAACGGGAGTGCCGAAACGCTTCCAGAAGATGCCCACGAGCAAGTCGCCGTCTTCGATCCGCAGGATGGGATCGATCAGACCTTGCGGCCCTCCGGGATCGAAGCCGGGGTATGCATCGGTTTCCCATCGGAGCGCCTCAAGACGCAGTCCACGATCCAGACAGATGGACTTGTTGAGTTCCTCGAGAATCGCGGAAACAACGTCGCGTTCGGCTGTGACATCGCCCGGTGACGCCACCACTATCCGCAGAATGCGCGCATGTTCAACCATAGCGGCTGAAAGCGAGCTTAGCATTCAAGTCATTTGGGACGTTCGTGCAAGTCATTTGGCACGCTCGTGCAAGTCATTTGGCACGTTCGTGCACGTCATTCGGCACGTTCGCGGCAAGCGCGTCATCGCGCCGCCGTTTTAAAATAGCGACGAAGCCTTTGCTGCCTCAGCGATCCTACTGCTCGGGGCAGGTGCTTTTGGCTGGGGCATGGCCGGCTACGGCCCGAAGAAGCCGCGGGTGTTGATCAGAGACGCGTCGCAACTACATCCAGATACTCGCTCTCGCTGAGCGCGGTGTGGTTGGGCGAACGATTATATTGGCTCATCAAGTCCTCCATCTCCCGGGCGAGCGTCCGCTGCGCATCCGGTGATGAATAATCGAAGGCGAGAATGGCCGGACCGAAGTACGTCTTCATGAACTCCACCCAATGACGCGGCGACGGCGAGCGAAATCGCACGACCTCACGCTGAAGCCGAAGGTCCTTCACATACGGCGCGAGGCGTTTCTTGAGGATTGCTTCGTCACCCCACGAAACGGGCTGATCGACATGTGCAGCGGGGGGAGAATATCGCGCGAGCATGCGAAACAGTTTTCCCAGCATGCCTTCCGGTGTCCAGACCGCCATGGCGATTTTGCCGCCGGAACGACAAACGCGCGACATCTCCGCCGCAGTCCTCTCCGGATCCGGCGCGAAGATCGACCCGAAGGTGCTCATCACTACGTCAAAGCTGCCGTCGTCAAATTCCAGCGCGGTCGCGTCACCCTGCCGAAAGTCGATGGACAGGCCTTCGGCGGCGGCTCTCAGCCTGGCGCGTTCGAGAAGCGCGGGCGTGATGTCGATGCCGGTCACGATCGCGCGCCTCCGGGCAGCGGACAATGCAGTGTTGCCGGATGCCGTACCGACATCGAGCACTCTGTCGCCCGCGAGAACGGGCACAGACTCGCAAAGCATCTCGCCTGCGATGGAAAGTTCCACTCCCATCTTTGGGAAGTCGCCAGCCGTCCAGGTTTCCTGTTGCAATTGGTTCAGTTCATCGGTCGTTTTAGCGCTCATTGATTCACCCTGAAGCCCTTCGGGGGCTTTATTTACTTATTCACGTGAGATGCCGTCGCGAGCGCCTCCAACTCGCGCAAATCCCGGCCGCGCGTTTCGCCGCCAAACGCGACGATCAACAGCAAGGAGGCAATCGTTGGGATTGCGATCACCCCGGCCGCCAATCCAAACGCCGGCACCAGGGCCAATGCGGCGAATCCCTGAGCAATCACGCCACCCACCTTGGTGCACCCCGCCACCCATCCCGTCGCGCGGCCTCGCTGCCTCACCGGGAAACTTTCCGCGGCATAGGGCATGAGAATCGAAATCACGGCGCTCGTGCCGACGATCAACAGCGACACAAAAACCAGGGGGTTCGAAAGGAACGGAATGGCTCTGTCATTCCGCAACAGTGTCGCAAGCAGACCCAAAGTTGTGATGCCAATGGCCAGTATGAGAACGCGTTTTGTGCTCCAAAGACTATAAAGGTATGTCGTCACCGCTACGGTGGGAACTGCGATGAGCGTGGACCTCGCAATAAGAGCGCTGCTCAGCCCGACACTGCGGCCCTCGGCAATGAGGCTCGCCGGAAGCCACAGCAGGACGCCAAAGTTTACGAAGCCCCAGGCGAGCGCGGCTAGCGTAAGAGCGACACTCAAGCCCGGACGGGGACCAGATTTGCCTCGCGTGACCAGTTCCTGCCGATTCGCGGGAGACGCCGCCTCCGCGGGCGGCAGCTCGTGATCCATCGTAATCACGGTTCCGTAGCGGGCGAGTGTTTCGCGCGCTTCCCGCAGGCGTCCCGTTTCGATCAGGAATCGCGCCGATTCGGGAAGCAGGGGGCTCAGTCCGATTAAAATCAATCCGGTTGGAAATCCGATCAGCCACATGATTCGCCATCCGAAATGCGGCTGCAACAGCGCCGATAACTCACTCGTCGCGAAATATCCGCCAATGGTACCGACGCCGCCGAGCAGCACCAGGCACCAGCCTCGGTGTCTGGTTGGCATGATTTCGGCTAAGAGCGCGTTGGCGACGGGCAGCATACCGCCCGCGGCGAGACCCATCATGAAACACATGAAAAGGTTCCAGGCAAAAGACGGCATTGCGCCGCAGATGGATGTACCCACGAACATTACGGCAGCGAGAAGGATCGATGCGCGCCGGCCGTAAATATCGGCGAGAGCTCCCCAGATGAACGACCCGACAGTGGTGCCGAGCAGCGCCACTACCGGCAATACAGCGATGCTCGCGGCGTTGAGCCCGTATTCGATTCTCATTCCCGGCGTCACGAAGCCAAGCGTTGCGGCTTTCATGACGTCAATCACAAGCGCGACGCCAATCAATCCGATCTGTATCCAGTGGGCGCTTGTGAGCGGGGCGTCTTCCGGTGGGGTAATCGTTCCGATGCCGGCGTTTTCCGGCCGACGGCGCGGCAGCAATCCATATGCGGCGGCAGCGATGCCAAGAATGATCAGTCCCATGCCGATCATCATCCCGTTGTCCATCGGCATCCCGGCCAGACGGAAACCCGTTTTTCGACCCATCCAGAACATCGGCAAATGCAGAGCGACACCGACGGCTACCATGAACGAACCGCTCCAGAAGGCGACCATGTGGCGCGGCCCGGCGAACAGAGATTTCTTTTTCGAGGAACCGACGCGAGTCGTGACCGCTGAATCGCGGCTGGATGGGTGGGTTCCTCCGCTTTCTGGCGCCGCGTCCGGCGGCCCTTGCGCTTTTGAGCCGGTCATTTTCGCGAAAACCCTTCCAACGGCGGGGCAGCTGCCGGTTTTCTTACATCTCTTACTTCGATCCGGATCCGTCCGAAGTCACGCGTTTCGAAAAAATTCAGCTTCGGGTAACCGTGCAACGTTTTAAGACGAAGAATGCGAGTATGGACAGCGCCACGCATCCGGCGGCTAATCGGGCAATGGTCAGGACGGCGACTGGAGTTGCGGCATCATGAGAGAGCCGCGTAACTAAAGCCGCCGGACATGCGAAGTAATGAGTGAGGGAACTGCGGAGGAACGTGAGCTAAGAACTCTCATGACGCAATACCAGCGTGGGGATGCCGCGGCCCTGGATGTGCTGATCGGGCGCCTCGCGCCGCCCCTTCTTCGCTACTTCAGCGCATCCGGTTTTGGACGAAGCGATCCGGAAGACATGTTGCAAGACTGCTGGCTGCGCATTCATCGTTCGCGCCACACTTATCGGGCGTCCGAACCCCTGTTGCCATGGATCTATACGATCGCCCGGCGTGCCCGTCTGGACGCTTACCGCAAGCGCCGCCGCCTGGAGTCGCGAGAGGTACTGGTTGACATCCCGCCCGAACGGGCGCAACCGGAGGCGCGCGATTCCGCCGAGCAGGAGGGTATCGAGCAACTCATTGCCGGCCTTCCTGCGTCGCAGCGAGAAGTAATCGTGATGTTGAAAATGACGGGAATGAGTCTGGAAGAAGTGGCGAGGGCAACCTCCTCTACCGTGGGAGCGGTAAAGCAGAGAGCACACCGTGCTTATACAACGCTACGAAGGGTGCTGGGAAAGGATCGGGGAAATGCAGAATAATCCGCGTGAGGCGGATGTGGAACGGCAACTCGAAACATGGGCCGCATCACACTCCGGCGATCTTTCACCCGAGGTCCGGGGACAAATACGGGATATGTTACCGTCATCGCTTGATCCGGTGAAACCTCTGCCATCCCAGGCCCGGCTGACCTCAGTAATCTTTGTAGCCTTTGCCGCTTTCGCTCTCGCTCTTATGGCGGTCATGGACAAAGCCGGCTTTCGTCTGATGACGGGAACGCAAATGGCGGGGATGGCGACGGTCCTCGCGGGCAGCGGCATTCTCTTCTCGCTTGCTTTAGCCAAACGGATGGTGCCGGGAAGCCGGCCAGGTCCGCCCGTCGTAATTCTGCTCTCGCTCTTCGGTTTTGGGGCTATCGGGGGACTGGCGCTTCTGTTCCCCTGGAGGATCACCGGCGCGTTTGTTTCCGAGGGCTGGCCATGCGCGTCGATGGAATTGATGGTCGTCTTTCCGGCAACCGTGGTGTTTTATTTTGTCGCACGCGGCGGAGCATTGTTTGCGGACGCGGGCCTCGGAACGGCGCTCAGCGGGCTGGCGTCCGTTCTGGCTCTGCTGGTCCTTCAATTCCGGTGCATGTTTCAACAGGCGCCTCATCTACTGGTCTGGCATGGAGCAACCGCGGCAATTGTGATCGGCTTCGGCGCGCTCCTCGGACAATGGCGACGGGATCGCTGGATGTCGTGAGGCGCCGATTGTTGATGTATTGTTGCTACACCTGGACGCTGGCCTTTGACCGAAGCGGCCGCCAGACTAAAGCGATGTCGGTCCTTCGCGCCGAACTCGCGGCGAAGGGTAGCCAACACTTCGCGCGGGGAAACCCGAAACACCCCTGGAACAAGCGAGCCTCATGAACTGCGTTCTGCCGGGCCCTGAATTCACCGCCAGCCTGCTCGCCCTCGCCGGTCATAACAAGAAGAGCAAAAAAGCTCTCTTCCACCAGTTCTTCAAGCACATCACGTATAGTGTGTCCGGCCCTTGCTCCCGTTTCATAAGTCACGACATCGACACCATGCTTGTCTTGAAGGTGATACTGGAGGTCACGCCATAGTGAAACTTCTCCCGTGGCCGACAAATACGACCGGCTTCTTCTGAAGGGGCTCATCCGGCGGAAGTGGGTATTGACTCGATGGCCGGAGCTCACGCCGAGACGGATAGTGTGCGATTTTTAACACCTCGGCACGTTGCGCTCAGTCGTCTTGACACCGAACGCCGACTCGCGACACTCCTTTCTGCATACAGTCCCGATTACCCGAACAATCGCGCTTCTATCTACGAGGAGTTATTTGTGCGGATTTCCAATTGCAGCCACCCATTTGCCATTCTTTTCCTGGGTCTTGTTTCATCATCGGTTGCCCCCGCGGCAGACTTCGCGAAGCTATCCGTACCCAAAGGCCTGACAATCGCCGTGGATCCGACGAAATCGGCTGGCGCTACGGAACCGTTCAACATCACCAACAATGCGGCGAAACCATCCAATCTGGATCTCCACCTTGAGAATTTCGTATCGGTTTCGAGCCACTTGCCCGCGCATGGGGCTGTCCCCACACTGTCTCTCGATAAAACCGAATCCTCAAAAGGACAATCCGATAATTTATCGCCCGGTATCTTAGCTTCGAAGGCCACCCTGGTCGCCACGATCGGGATCAGTGGCTTCATCGAATCCGGGGATTATTCTCTCGCGTTGTATAACGGACCTGTACTTCTCGGCAATATCAGGATCACAGGCGTTCCCTTCAGGGTCCACACGGGACCAACCGACGGAACCCCAATGCAGATCACCGTCGGGCCGGATTCTTTGCGATTCACCGTCCACAACCAGGACGCATTGACGTATCCGGTTAGCTGGGAGCTGACCTTTGGATCCAACACGCTCAAGGGAAACGCAGTTCTTCTGCCTGGAGCGGCGGAGATCGCTTACTCTCCGGAAGATAATCCAACGCAATGGCGGGCGCTTCCCGGAAGTTCCTGGGAGCGTTTCTGCAGTTACCTGCGCGATAGCGTCTTTGACGGGCGGCTGCGAATTACGCTTGCGCCGGCAGATGCTACGGCGAAACCCGCAGAAGCACTGCAAGGAGCGCCACTCACAGATGTGTTCGCTCCGAGCGCAGCCTTCCCCGTCAAGGTTTCGTTCCGCCATCAAACGCCCGAGCTAACGACAATCTACGGGTCCTTCGCGCTGGTTTTCGTTCTCGCTCTGGGCGCAGTCGCATCCCTTATCGCCACGCTTTATATTCCGCACACTCTTCGAAAAAATGCCCTGCAATCCAGACTGATCCTTGCCATACGGCGAGTACGGGAACTTTCGGCGCAGATGCCGTCACGCGGTCGCATCTCAGCCGAAGTAGACTGCCTTCAAATCGCCGGCCGGCTCAGGAACGAAGGCGCCTTTTACTCCGATTTTGATGCCATTCTACAGGACTACGAAACCCAGATCGCCGCAGTCGAGAGCCGCGTTGCGCTGATGAGTCAGGTGGATTTTTGCCATCAAGTGCTCGAAGCGATCCCCACGATGGCGATACCGCCCTCCCTGATCACCATGGCTCGCGAGCCGCTGGAACAGCTGAACAAAATGTTTGATGGGGGCGAGTGGAACCAGGAACAACTTGGCGCGGCTGCCACGCTTGTGGATAATCTGAAGCACCGGGTGTCCGATCTGAGCGCCGTTAAATCCTCGGGCAGAATTGACGATGCCGTACAGAACAAAATCAGATCGGAACTGGCGCGCATGAAGACTTGCTTACAGTCCCCGCGGACTGGTTTTACGGCGCTTCTCGCGGACGCGTTGCCCGGCATATTCGCAATTCTTGATGGAACGCCGGCCGATATTCCCGACACATCCTTGTCGAAGTGGACGCTGATCGACGTGGCTCTCTGGAAGCTGGACATGGTCCGGAGATTTGCCGGCGCATACGAGGCGACGAAGAACCCGGCGTGGAGGACCCGACTGGAAGAAAAAGCCGGCTTGCGGGAAGATCAGGTTCGAAACGGGACCCTTCTTTATTATCTGGAGTTGAGCACCTGGGACGGGCTGAACTGCGCCGAGCTTCTTTGCACGCAGGTGGATCAGGGAATCTTTGCGGAAGACATCTGCAAGGCGATCACCGAGGGCCGCTTCTCCATTCAAATTTTGCAAAAGCAGGTAACTTCCGAACGGCGGGTCGATGTCGAGATCAACTTCAGCAACTATGCTTACAACAACGCCGCGGCGCGTCACGAAATCACGCCCCAATGGAGGTTCACGCCACGCGACCCTCGCCATCTGCGCACTCGCCTGTGGAACCGGCTGAAAGAACTTCCCAATGTCGCCGAACCGAGGCTGGAAGCGGGTTGGGTAGTGTCCTGCCTCGCGCGTCCGTATCGGTCTGTGGAGGCGCGCGTCTCCTTCGAGGACTGGTATGGAGAACTCAAGGTCAATGGGGACCACCACAGAACAAGGGCCGTTTATCCTATTGAATCGAACGCTACCGGTTTGGTATGGCCGAGATTCCTGATGGAACTGAGCAAACTGATGCTCGGGCTCGCAATTCCGATCCTGGGCCTTCTCGCGGGCGCCCGGGAGAAACTCCTGACGATGGACGTCAGCGCCGCGCTGGCCACGGTCTTCGTCCTGGGCTTCGGAGCCGATACCATCAAGGCCGCACTCACCAGGGGCACGGTAGCCGCTCCGGGGCCGACTGCGCCGAAGACCGCTCTCGCCGGGAACGCCGCTGGCGCAGGGGCAATCGAAAGAACGCCAATAGCAGTGGCGCGATGATCCGCCAATAAGATGATTCGAAGGAATGAACTTGCAATCATAGTAGCCGAATGGCTTATGACGATCTGCGGGATTTCATTCGCGCGCTGGAGAAGAAGAAGGAACTGAAGCGAATCTCGGCTGAGGTTGATCCGAAGCTCGAGATCACCGAATTTGCGGACCGCTCCGTAAAGACCGGTGGGCCTGCTCTGCTTTTCGAGAAGCCCAAAGGGTCGAAGATTCCCGTTCTGATTAACGGCTTTGCGAGTATGCGGCGGATGGAGATCGCCCTTGAGGTCGAATCTGTCGATGAAGTGGCGGCCCGTATCAGCGAGTACCTCGA